>Ga0209700_108603_pt1 | contig 12886 bp, 4 predicted proteins | sample SiratroredBW_FD_187528 | JGI IMG/M metagenome (GOLD analysis project Ga0209700, IMG submission 187528) | Root nodule microbial communities of legume samples collected from California, USA - Siratro red BW (SPAdes) (version 2) | ecosystem: Host-associated > Plants > Roots > Nodule | place: USA... | reverse complement strand
TAAAGTATATATAAATAATTATATTTTTTATATATATATATATATATATATATATATATATATATATATATTAAATTGTATTTGTGTATTATGTCATTATATTATACATAAGAATAAAAATTAAAGTTATTTATAATTGAATATGTTAAGTCATACATAAATATTATCTGAATATAATAATAAGATATAAAAAAAAAAATTGTCAAAAATTTAAGATAATAATATTCGTATAATATCTAAATATTATTATTTAAATTGATTATAACATACAAATTTGTTAATAACACAGTAAAATAAAAAATAAAAAATATAAAAAAATAATATTGATATAAAATAAAAAATTAAATCTAATTTTTAACTTTTATTTAATCATAATATATTTAATTATAATTTTATTACTTATTAAATAATTTAAAGTTTAATTATAATTTTATTAATTATAAGATAATTTTAATTACACTTATGTCAAGTATAAGATAATTAAATATTAATAAAAATAGTTATAATTATAATAATAATATTAATAGTAACAATAATAATAATTATAATTGTATTAATAAATATAATAATAATCAAAATATAAATGAAAAGTTTATCTAATCTATTGGTTGTGGGTATTTCTTTTATTTTTCTTTTTTTTAATAAATAATATTTATGTAGTCTTTAAATTAAAATACTTAATAAAATAAGTGGTGTTAAATCTTCTTAATATTTTATGATAATAAGTGTGTCGATTCGAATTATATTCAAATATTGTTCACATAGGTAAAAATAGTGAAAATTATATTATTGACTAATACTATTGACATACGAAATTTACTGTATATGTTTTAAGACATTGTTTAACAACGTTTTTGTAGATATTTTTTGGAAAAATTATTGTATTTAGTAAATTCTTATTGAAATTTGAAATGTTATTCTTGTTTTTCTTTCTTTTCTAAATTTTTCTTTATTAAAAAAGATGTTATAAAAAAAGTAACATGAATAAATATTTGTTTCATCTCAATTATTTATTACGATAAAATATGATTTTAAGTTGTGATGATCACATTATTATTTAATTTATTAATTATTTTAGAATCCTCAAATAATATTGTGAAATTTAACTATTATCCAATGTTAGAAACTATCATATTTAATAATTTTTATCTGAATCACATTAAGATTCGTAAAAGTAATAAAACTCATAACTTGAAGGTGGATCACCCTCCGAAAAACTATTTTAGTAGAGAGAAAAAAAAGGCTTATATGGTTCACATATTCATCTTTCAACGGACAAATTTATTTTACAATATTAATTCGGTAAAATGTGTAATATATATATATATATATATATATATATATATATATATATATATATATATATATATATATATATATATGTTGTTTTTGTTAAAAGAGAGTCACTAATAGATTATTAATTTCAAATAAAATATTTAGAAAAAATATGCTATCCCTCGTGATGATGACATGCATCCATTATTGAACACATATATTCTAGGTTTGATTAAAATTGTTTTGACACATAATAACTAAGAGTACACATGTATTTACCATTTTTTACTAATTTGTTTACAACTAATCATTACAACTTTTCTTTAGTTATTTTGTTCAAAAACACATTCAAAGTTATAAACATGAGAACAATAACAATGAGTGGTTATACACCACATTATTACAATAATAGGACAAACATCATTTTGTTATACACCATTTATATTTATTTAGAATCATCTTATTTGTTGATACGCAGGTAAAGTGAAGATAAATTTTGTAAAACGTCTTTCATGCAGAAATTAATACAAAAAAAAAAAAGTTAACATATCTCATTTGTGTTTCTTAAAAATAAATATTTCTTATAACATACAATTTAAAAGATAATCAAAATACTTCTATAATTGTTTCACCTAACTAATTTTGTGTACCTTTAAACAAGATGAACAAATTTATGAAATGTACTCAAACTTAAACAGAAGATAACTTCTATTCATACATTTGCTATTTTGTATCGTTTTTAAATTATTTGTAGTAGCAACATCATACTTCTATTGGATTCCTTCTTATTGGTAAAAAATACCATCAACAACTTTTAACTTTTTACATAAAGAAACATATTTTGCCATTATTTTTATTTAATCAATAAGAATATACTAAGAAAAATAATAAAATTGAATGAGTATATACCTTGAAATATTTTTATTAATGTATTTCTTTATTAATAAATTATTACATTTGAGAACTATAAAAGTAATTTACACGTGAATAAGTATGAGATAGTCAATATCTTATAACATCCAATAAGTACTATTTTAAATTATTTTTTTAGTTTTTAGGATTTGAAAACTTTTACATTATTATTATATTTAAAATGATTGAATATAGTCTTTGTAAATATTATTTTGATTTTTTTAGTCACATATATATCATTTTAATTTTCTTTTAGTTTCTATTATTAAGATATTTGAAACAACACACACACACACATATATATATATATATATATATTAAAAATGAATTATTTAATTTTGGGAGTAAACAACTTTTTAATTATGAGGATTATATGAATAATTAACCTAGTTAACCAAATAAGCATTGAAACTTTAGAAATACAAATATTTTATTTGGCATTAAATATACTAACATTAGAGCTATTACTTTTTTTTAAGTTTCTCAGTATTTAAAAATAGTTAGTAATAATATGAAAAAAGGGGAAAAAAAAGCATTCCTTCTCAATATATGACAATTAGTGAGAAGAGAAACAAGTCGATAATTCAGATAAAAAAATTCCCTTGAAGTTTATACTCTGAGATATATAAACATATATATGATAGGGGGAAAAATACCACCATGGTTGAAGTAAAACGGGAAAGGTTGAAATAATTGTCGAACAACGTAAGAGTTAAATCGTAAGAGTTAAATAAGTGTTAATTTCATGAAAAAATTAATACAGAAAAAGTTAGCATATCTCATATGTGTTTCTTAAAATTTATTTTTTTTTATAAAATGCAATTTAAAAGATAATCAAAACATTTTTATAATCGTTTCATCTAAATAATATTTTCGTTTATTTTGAAACTCATTTTTTTTATTTTTTTTTCTCTTATATTTTTTTTCTTATTTTTATATATTTTACGTCTAATATGTGTTTTTGTAGGATTCTACTGTTGGGCTTTTAATGGTTATCATATACTATATGGACCAAAATAATAATATCAATGAAAAAAATAAACAGAATGATATATAAAAGACTAGAACCTTCTGCATCTGGGTAAATATAGAAGTTTGTAGAATAAATTGAAACAGGAGAAAACAGATCAAAGTGAAACCAGAATGTTCCGGAACATACTAACTTATCCTTTGACTTCGTATAAATACTGGATCAGTTCCTCTGCAGATCATCAAAGCATAAAAGAATTACCTGTTTACCATTTAACTAAATCTTCCAACTTTCGAATCTCTGCATGTAATACAAACTGAAGATGTCGCTGATTCCAAGTTTGTTCGGTGGGCGAAGGAGCAACGTCTTTGATCCTTTCTCTCTGGATGTGTGGGATCCCTTCAAGGATTTTCCTTTCCCCAACTCTCTTTCTTCTTCCTTTCCTCAAAATTCTGCATTTGTGAGCACCCATGTGGATTGGAAGGAGACCCCGGAGGCACACGTCTTCAAGGCTGACATTCCAGGACTGAAGAAGGAGGAAGTCAAGGTAGAGATTGAAGATGATAAGGTTCTTCAGATAAGCGGAGAGAGGAACGTGGAGAAGGAAGATAAGAACGACACTTGGCATCGCGTGGAGCGTAGCAGTGGGAAGTTCATGAGAAGGTTCAGATTGCCGGAGAATGCAAAAGTGAATGAAGTGAAGGCTTCTGTGGAAAATGGTGTTCTCACTGTTACTGTTCCAAAGCAAGAGGTTAAGAAGACTGAAGTGAAGTCCATTGAAATTTCTGGTTAAGCTATATTACTATGTTGATGATTGGATGTATTGTTTTGCTTGACGATCTTGTGTGTGACTGTTGTCGTGAAGATATTGTAAAATGTAAGTGGTGGTTATGGTTTTTGAGAAATAAAATATCATTTTAAGAACTTTGCTTCTAAGAATGTCCTATAATTTCTTTATATCTGGAGTTGCACAGGTACTGCTAATGCTCAAGAAGATGGTTTTAAACACAGGTCTTTCTAAGAGGTTACAACCGTTTTTCTTGAGAAGTTAATGTAATGGCTATGTCTTGAACTAACTTGTTATGGTTAAAAAACTCGTGTGTTTTAACTAGGGCTTGTGGAATTTCTTTATTATCTGTACCGTCAAAAATCTTGCAGATTTAGGGTGCTAATAAGAATGTAGAAAGTTCAAACTAAAAGGTTAAAACAACTTTTTCTATAAACTCTGAAGTATAGCTAATTGAGTAACCACATACTCAATCATATAAGGGTTCGTCAACAAAGAGTAATTGCCCCCTAAAATCTTACATTGTCCCCACAAAAGAATAATGAGAATTAAGATAATTGAAGTGCAAATTGTTAATTTTAGAGTAAATTGTGATATTACTGTCGTTTAAATGAGTTTCGTGTAGCAAAGGCAAATATCAATTATGATAAGCATGAGGATGAAATTTTTTAATTTGAATAAGGTTAATACCACCCAAGAAGAACTTTGAAATGAAGAGTTTAGAGAATCAGAAAGAATAAAGGCGAACAATTCTCGGAGGGAGCAGAAAAATTCACATTCCAGAGTGCCCTTTATCAACGAAAAGTCAATTCTCATTGGAATATTTTTCTTCACAATGCCAAAGAATTCTCCCTCTTGCCAATCACAGTCTATCAATTCTAAGTTATTAGTTGTTGAGTATATGGTTAATCATAAATTAAAATAACTGATAAAAGGCTTAAGTGGCACAAGTAGAATACTATGGACGTAGAAATAACAAACATTTATCACCATCTAGATGTTCTTATCAAAATAACAAAATGCGAATCACAAATTAATTTGCAACTTTAACTAATGCCGACATCCGTGTGTTCCAGTATAAATTTCTAATAAATCAACCAAAAAAATATTTAACAACCTGTTCAAGTTTTTACCCGAGCCAGTTTTGGCTTTTGATCAACTGTTAAGACCACTTTAGTCTATGGAGACAAATCAATATTACAATTACAACTAATAAACAACTTCTCAAGTTTCTTTTTTCTTTTTTATCCTGGTTCAAAAACTAATAATATCAGAAGAACAAAGGCCCCTGAATTCATTCACAGTTCGGTTACACGAATAATCCACAGTGGGTTTTCGTTGTTTTTACGGGGATAATGGGTCTTATCAAGTTAAGAATTTTCGCATCAGATGTTCTAAAAGGATAAGGTATCAGATAAGTTAGACAGCGAAGATCGATTTCATTGTCCTTCCAATTTTGTAGAGCTTTAGTTTCCGAAAGAACTCAACATGATGGTAAGACTCTTTCCAACATTGTTTTTAGACTCGGATTGGTAATAACCACCAACAAAGTAGATCTCTTAAGAATTTTCAATAAATTTCAACTAAAAATATAGTTTCAAAAAGAAGGATAGATAAAATGTAGTTGGCAATTCTCTTTGCGCTTGCATTCTCTGGAACACGCCATTTAGTACATGTATGGGAAATACAAGTTATAGGGGGAATTTTATTTTAAGCTATAAGAAGGTAAGTATTTATGGTGCAAAGCAAATTAGTTACTATGATACATTAGATTGACTTGCTTTTTCCAATCTATCTTAAAGAAAAATTTTCACATATTCCACTTGAAAGGGGAGCATAAGGATCCTAGTGTTGAGTCAAGGGAATTATAAATAGCAATATAACAAAATAGGTCTTTCCATAAGCTATAAAACTTTTTGTAGAGTAATACATCGGCAGTGAAGATGCTTACAAGTTACAAGGATGGGATATAAATGGAAAATATGATGAGATTCGGCACTGTGTCAAAGTTGCCGCTTTGACAATACACCAATCAGGCTGACATGGATTGTCAAACCACCACTGATCCCACTAAAGGTATCCTTCATTCAAGATCCTTCACCATGATGGATATCATGTTCATTATTCTTCCGTAAGCATCTTACAGCTTTCATTAGTCGCCTAACAAAGTTGATAGAAACAAGTCCTGCACAAAACCTGATCTCCCAGCAGCTTGTCTCATCCTTTTCTCTCGCTCTTCGCTGCTCAAGGAGGGGTCAAAACTGTACAAGGAGACACATAAAAGTTGTGATTCAAAGGTTCATCTTTGATAAAAATAAGATTACTACTCCGGAGTAACTAGTCCAGTTTATCTATGCACCTAAAGTGAACTAGTACCTGTTACCAGATGAATAGGCAAAAAATAGAAAAAAGAGATTACAGTTTAGTAGCAGAGCCAATATTTGAGACATTCTTGTGTTTTTTGTTAAAATGAATAATGCACGGGATGACAATGACTCATCATTAGGGTTTTAATTGGATAAATGAGTGTTAATTAGAGTTTCATGAGGGATTAAACATCAAAATATCTTTCTACAGGATACTGATAAGGTAGCAAAGTTCAAAAAAAAGCACCTTGATTTCCAAATATGTTCAGGTGTCACATTTTTGGCAGAAGAATCCTCAGCAGTTGTTACCACAGATTTTGAAATCTCTTCAGCTTCAGAGGCCGGGAAATTCAAAATAAATGAGGATAGAAAGGGATCAGTGGCAACATTAGACACTGCTGCACTGTTTGACCGGTATCCTCCCCCGCCACCACCACCAAGAAGCACTTGTAGATGAGCCTCACGAAGATCTCGACCCAAGAGAGACAATGTCTGACTGTTTGGAATAGCAACTCTTCTTAACCTGCGTCTTCTCTGTACGTAATCCTTAGTCAAGGGAATCCATTAAATTTTTCAATTTTTACTTGAGAAACAATTCATTATCTGATCATGTTTACAAAATTCAAACAAAACACCGGTATAAAGGATATCTTGAATAAGTGCCCATGTTGCAGCGTTATGTGACTTAACATGTCCCTTGCAACTTTAACGGAGCATACAGGACAAATCTGCATCCCAGAAATACAAAGCATGAGCTACCATAGCCAGATACAGTTAAGTCAATCATTGAGCAGGGATAATGATTTTTTCTATTAACAAACACAAACACACACACATATGCAATGCAGACATACACACAAAATGAGCTAAAACTGTAATAGTGCACTAAGGCAAAGCCTATCCATATTAGTTATCACAAGATTGTTAATTACAGGTAAAATTCACGACTAACTGTTCAGGAGATCACCAATCAACATGTTACTTTTCATTATATGACATATAACTATTTTCCATCTGAAAAAGTGGTTGCTAAGAACATACCCCTTGAACGATCTTGGATGAATTGTCTTTATGACTTAAGCACAGGCATACAATACAGAAGTGCTACTAAAAAGAAAGAGAGACAGTTCTCCTTGGAGCTAAGCCCTCTTGATTTTATCCTCGAACCTTATTCTTTCTATCAATTTCCTTTGAATCCTTGATTGTCTGATCTTTATAATAGATGACAAACTTATACAACTAAATCATATCTTGACACGCAAATTTCCACCTCCACAGTTTAAATTAATCATTTACATACACTCCTCCACAAAGTTTAAATTAATTATTTACATGCATTCCTCCACAAAAAAAAATTTCCCACATCATCACTTCTAGATGTTGTCATAAATAAATCACAAACCTTCCGGCAAAATGTACCGACAGAGGGCAAGAAACAAAAGGCAACAAAAGATAACAGCAAACTACCCTTTCAATCATGACTAATGTTAAGGTCAATCAAAAGGTAAGACCATGTCAAGACCTACAGCAGATTACCACTCCAACATCCTGAACATCAATAACTTCAAAATACGTCATGGTCTTAGAATTCCTATGAAAATGAAATCTATATAAAATTGAAATGTCTATAGGTTTCCTCTACACAAACCATGCTAACATGCTTCCAAGTATTAATTTTCCGACAACTTAGCTAAGAAGGATACCAATTTTTCAAAGACAGAAACGAAGATCTAGCTTTCCAATTTTTTAACGAAACAAACATCATAGACGAACATGAGAGAAAAAATAAGCCTCGTACCGTGACTCTTGATTCACACGAATGTTCGTCTTCAAGATGAGAACACAAAGACGCGATGTCAAAGTCTTCATAGCAATAGGGGCAAGGGTAATCGGGTCGCACCTCTTCTTCCACATCAAAATCATCGATTCCCAACCGATCTGACACACCCCAGATATTCAAAATTAAAAAAAAAATATATATATTTTGATTGAACCCACAAAACTTTTTTCAGAAAAATTAAAAAGGGAATTCTCACGTAGCACAATTAACACGAACCTAAATGAGAATTTTGATGGTGATTCTGAAGCGTGTATTGGCGTTTAGCGGCGGCAAGACGCGAGGTCCAGAAGTCAGAATCCATTGAAAGATCGAAGAGATGAATTGATAAAAGGGTTATGTAAAAAAAATCAAATCAAATCACCACCTTCAACAGATTCAACGAACACTCTTTTTTTCCTCTAATGAATGAAAATATTTTGAGATGCAACGTGATCTCGTAGAGAAAAAAATAAAAATAAAAATTAAAAGAGTTTAATATTGTTTTCCGAAAATGATTTGACTTTTTCCAAGAGTTTCACATTTGCCGACTGTAATGGAGAGAGGCGCGTTTTGTTTTGTGGTTAGTATCAAACTTGAGATTAAACAAAGGAAAGGATATGTCAGAGTTTGTCTTAAGATATACACACCTTTGGTTTTTTTTTTTTTTTTCTTTCTCATTATTCGTTCATTATTATGTGGTTATCACAATTTTGTCTTCTTCTTTTCTCTTTTTTTTTTTCACACTATTTTTGCCCTCTGCCTTTCTCATTTTAATTATGCACTTAATTTTAAAAATATTTAATTAAATTTTAGTTCATTTTTAATGTAATTGTAACACAAATTTTAGTTTTCTAACAGGATAAAGACATAACAACTTTTGTACCAAAAAAGGCCCCAAGAATTTAATTGTCACAAGTCAATGTTTTAAAATTACACCAACAAGAAAGTATGGAAATGTTATTTCAGATAATATAATATCATGAAACACATTGCAAGATTATTCTCAGTTTGTTTGTAGGTCTTTTTCAACATCTAGATTGAAAGGTATTCTAGTTTGGTTGTGGATTTAACTAAATTTACTTTATTTACATAATACTTCAGATTACTTTATTTTATAAGCATTTTAAAACATTACATTATTATTTCAAAAAACGGTTTTCTTTTACAAAAAATTTAAAATCCATACAATTATCGAATTTTATTGTGATTGTTTCAAAGAAAATATTGATCAGAAGAATATTTTTATCATTGGATCTTTTTCAATCCTAACATATTAAAAATGGTGTCAAGTTCAAATATATCACTTAAATATGCTAAGCCAATTCTGAAATGCCAATTATAAGGATTTTTCAATTCTTTTTAAAAAATGATCGAGTTTTATATTTTCAAATTAGTAAAAAGAGTTTGTGTTCTCAAATGATATGAATATTCTACATGACAAAAATGAAAATTATTTTCTTAAACCAGTCAGAGTATGAAACTATTTTAAATAATAATTATAAAACTTAACAATTTTATTATATATGACGAAATACGTAAATCAAGTTTAGCGTGAATTATTTTGGCTTAATTAATTGTCTTGAATTCGAATTCTATGTATAGGGTATTTAGATGTATTAAATATCTAGAGTGAAATCTTTACCTCAAAAGATACTTTTAGTTTATAAAAAATATACATAAAATCTATAGTTAAATCTTATAGTAACAGTATCTTATTTCCCTTTGAAAATAATAATGTGAAGATTTCTGAGCTCATTGGTTGTTGTATCATCAGACTTAAAATTGTATATTTTGAGCAAGTCAAAAATTAGTCAATATGGTTCGATCAGCACGAGTTTATGTTTATATAAATTGACTTGTCTACAGTAAAAAATTGATTTTTTTTTTTTGAAAAAATATTATAACAATTAAAATTAATAAATATAGAAGACATAACATATTAACATCATATAGTTTAATTATAATTAAAAGAGATTAGGTTGGTCGAATGGTACGTTTAAACTCTCTTATGTCAAATTAGATTTAATCAATTTTTTAGTTTCTATCATTAAAATTATCAATTTAACTATAATAATATCATCACGTCAATATATGATATTAAGGGTTAAAAAACAAAGTAATATATTTATAAACGTTAAAATAAAAAACATCTTATTTATTGGATTAAAAAAAAACATAACTTTTGTTTTATTTCATGGTTGCTTGGAAGAAATGTATGTCAAAGAATTTGTTGGTGACGGAGTTGATTTGTTGTATGTGTCTTCATCCGTGAAAAATTTAAGAGTATTGAAAATGGATAAATGTTTACACAAATTTTAAACCTTCTATTTTTTTAGAAACAAAAGGCCCTTTTATTTTTTGATTCAAAAGTTTGAATATTGAAGATTTAATGATTCTAACCATCATGAGCAAATTAATGTTGATCTAGGTTGGTTGATTGAAGTTGTATTTAATATTGTGTGCTTTTCTTTTGCCTATAATCTCACACAGATAGTATAACCAGATAAAGTTTAAGTAAGGAAGAAAAATTTTAATGGAATAAAAACAATTTTAATTTATTAAAATGTTCTTCCATTGATTGGAAATAATATATATATATATATATATATATATATATATATATATATATATATATATATATATTTTAATAGATTAATTTTATTTCAATCGTTTAAGTTTGAAAGTGTTATTTATTTTAATATGTTAAAACAATCTTAAATCAATTAAGATCATTTAATACCCATCTATTAATAATTTTTATAAATTAAAATTAATGTATTAAAATATTATTCTCAACCCTTAGAATTATTTTAATGAATTAAAACATATTTTAATAAATCAAACCTATATCTAATATATAAAAACAATCACAAACAATTTTTAAGATATTGTATTTGAGGAAGTTCGAGAAGATAATAAGACTTCTTTTCATTCTTAAAGATAATTGGGTGAGTTATTTTGATAACATCTTTATAATTTTTTTCTCACTTATTCTTTTGTAAAGTAATTTTTTTGTTATTTATTTACTTTATTAAGTGCACTAGACTTTTTACCAAAATGATTGTGGTGTTTTTTTATGGTGTAAAGTGTTATCAAATAATAAAATACTATAATATGAACACCTCTTCGTTTTATTGTATAATGTAAACGATATAAATCTATATTATTTGAATTTCAGGTAATGTTTCTAATAGAAAGATGTATAATAATATTTTAACTTTTTTGTCCGGAAGTTTTGTGGCATTAATATTAGGCTGTCTAAGGTTATTATCGTTGTTCAAATGGTCTAAAAAAGAATTAATGTTGACTGGATCAAGGTTAATATTAATAAAATTGGTTAATATTAATGAAATTGTTAGAAAATTTTCACGTGTGTTGTGTTGGAATCTTTAAAAATAGTAGTAAGAACTACAATGAGAGTTTTCTTTTTTATTTAAGGATTCATAATTGTTTTTTAACATACAAGATTGTGGTTTGTTAGTGCCTCTTTTAGTTTTGTCAATATTTTCTTTTGTTGTTATGGTTCCTTAGTTTTAGTTAAAAAAAGTGTTTGAAAATTTGTAAAGTTTAGGTTACTTATATTTTAAGTAAAAAAAAAATCATTGTACCAATAAATTAGTTAACAGATATTATCCAGTATCATGTATTATCTCTTTGTATTAGTTTTGGACCTTTCCTATAATAGATTTAATCTCTTTTTATTTAAGCTTTAGGTGGAAGATTAGATGAGTTTGATCTAGTTCTTTCATATTTTTAAAATTTTTAAAACATGTTCTTTTCTTTTCTAGTAATATATTTCATGATATGATAGTAAAGGATTGAGTGTCAAGATATTAATATTCATAGTGATGCTTAACATCATTTTTATAAAAAAAATTATATTATTTAAATATTATATTTTCTTTTATATTATGTTAATTTAACATATTAATTTCTACTATAATTTCTTTCTTTCTATATGTTTAGTTTAGTTTGTTTTAATAAAAAGAAACTGATTTTTTAATTTAATTAAAAGGAAATTTGTTTTAAAAGACTGATTTCTTAGTTTAATAAATAAAACTAAACCTTTATTTTCTTAATTAAGAAGAAATTGAAGTTTTCTGTTATTGGACTATTGTTTACTTTTATCAATTATTGTTAAATCTTGTACACACTTTTTTTACATAATAAAAAATGGTTTTTGTCCTCTTCAAACCACAAGCATCACCCTCGTCAATCGCCACTCACACATTAAGAACCCTCTTTCTTATTTCACCTCTTAGTTTCACCAAATTCTACCTTTTATTTTCGTATTGGTTAATATTTGATTTTTTTTAATCAAAGTCTCATATTGAAGCAACTGTGGGGCTTGTTTGGGAACTGGGATAACCAAAGCAACTTAAATTACGGTTTTAAATTGTACAATTTAAAAAAAAAATCGAAAATTAATGTCAGACATCTCCATTATTTCTTAGATGCCTTGCAATAAAACGTAAAACTTACCCAATACAACTAAATTCAACACATAAAAAATCTTCACCTCTAAGAACAATCATTAGTAAGGACCAACCATGAAGGTTCATAGAGGTTCACGATTCTTATAAAACAGAGAGGGCAAACTAGTTATCTCGACAAAAATGGGGTGCAAAAAGTAAAAGGCCATCGAAATTCGGATTGTGGGCTTCTTTATTTCGGGCTTTATGTATGGGGTTGTTGTAATTTTGGGCTGAAACGAACAATATTTCATCGAGAGGGCATGAATTAGTTACTAATTTCAG
>Ga0209700_108601_pt1 | contig 12887 bp, 8 predicted proteins | sample SiratroredBW_FD_187528 | JGI IMG/M metagenome (GOLD analysis project Ga0209700, IMG submission 187528) | Root nodule microbial communities of legume samples collected from California, USA - Siratro red BW (SPAdes) (version 2) | ecosystem: Host-associated > Plants > Roots > Nodule | place: USA... | reverse complement strand
AAAATTTAAAAAAAAAAAAAAAAAACATTGTAAAAAAAAAAAACAAAAAAAAAAAAAAAAAGCAAGAGAACAAGAAGTATACTGGCTGAACAAGAGCGTTTTCCGTGATAACAAGAAGAAGACTCCATTGAAAAACCAAAACAAGAAAAAGAGGAATACAAAGAAGAAAAAGAGGAATACAAAGAAGAAAAAGAGAAGAGGCGGCAATTGAGAAATGAACTTATGAGTGTAAGCAAAAACATTATATATATATATATATAGAGTAATACACTGTGTTTACGGCACTTGAATTTTCTTCACTTATCTCCTGCGTCACGGCTGCAGTCCTCATGCAGTGTGGATGCCCAATAAAGAGCCCTTGTCTGACGCAAGCGTGGTTCAAGAAATTTCAACCGTTAGATTCTACAAATTTAACGGGGTGAGATGGAGGTCGATCAAACTTACTTTTATCTTTCCAATTACAAGTGATCAGTTAACAGTTAATGGATACATGGGTGAGCAGTTAATTGATGTATTTAATTGGAGACACATGCTTAGTAGTTAATTGATGTATTTCATTGGAAACACATGCATGAGCAGTGGGGACAGTGAGCAGTGGGGACCGTTATTAGAAATCTGTAATTTTTAATAATACAAATTTTTTTCTCAATCTAATTAATTAGTAATTTTAAGTTCACGTAACTAAGTTTCAAATTTATTATAAATTTAATTATTTTTAATTAAATATATTAATACATCAAATATTTTTTTTAAAAATTATTCTTGCATTAAAATCTTATTATTTAATTTTATGTTTGTTATATATATCATTTAATTTGTAATTTTGCTTTATATTAGACGTATAATCTCATCTGTTGAACAAATTAACAATGATATCATATAATTAATAGAGAAATTAACTATAGAAACTTAATTGAAAAACAATAATAATTTAATTAAAAATACTTAAATATATGAAGAATTCAAAATTCAGTTACTTATAAATTAACATTATCTTAAATTTTGAAAAGAAAATTTTTCTAACAATATACACAGTTAAGAATTTTCAAAATATAACTTTTAAAATATAATTTTCAAAATAAAATTTATAAAATACACCACACTGCCCACAAAAAAAATTTAAAAAAGATATTCTCATTAAATCTTAAATTTAAAAATATTAAAATAATTCAAAAAAAATGGATAAAATTTTAAAAACAAACTAAATTACATTGAAAATACAAATACATGGTAATCAACATTTTATTATGTCAAATAGAAAATAAAGAAAAAAAGAGAAAAATAGAGAAATGTAAAAAAGGACGAGAGACTCTATTGGTATCTTTCAACAACAAAATGAAAAAACTAAAAATTGAACAAAAACAAATAACATTATTTCAATCGAAAAAAAAAAAACAAAAGTGTTCAATTTTTTTCTAATAAAGATTGTAGAAAAACAAGAGAACTATGGTTACGAAGAAGAAGTGGTCAAGAAAGAAAATAAACTTTTTAAAAAAATTCAGAGATAAATTTTTTTTTATATTATAATTAATTAGTTCACACTACGTACAAAAATATTATTATCTTTTTAAAATTGTTAATTTACAAAACATTATCTGTGTACAAAAATGCATTAAATAATAACTATAATATTAGAAATTATGTTTTTCTTCTATTTTCTAATCAATCAGTAATTCAAAGCATCAAAATAAAACAAGAAAAAAAAAATGTAGTTAGTTAAATATATATTGCACACGTGATACATATATCTTGCACACACATTCTAAACTAAATGCTAAACTAAAAAAATATTTTTTAATTAAATATTCTCAATTAAATCTTAAACTAAAACAATTGAAATATTTAATTAAAAGAATTTAGAAACAAACCAAAACGATATTGAAAATGCAAATAGTGTAGTGGTAATCACCGTATCAAATAAAAAAAATCAAGAAAACCAGAAATGTACCGGTTGAACTATAGTTATTAGCTAATAAACTCTATTGGTATCTTTCAACAAAATGAAGAAACTGAAAAAAAAAAAAAAAAAAAAAAAAAAAAAAAAAAAAAAAAAGCAAAATAAAATTATCATCTTTTGTATTCAAAACTTTTATATCTTTAAGTACATACAAGACTTTTCTTCTTCATTAAAGTTCAAAAATTTATCAAAGTCAAAATACTTCAAAAGGTATACTCTATAAAAGAAAATTATTGATCCCATATCACTTAGATACACTACCAATCTTATAAGCTTTAACAAGCCAATATGTTGCTCAAAATAGATGAAAAAAATGAGTCATCTAAAAAGAATATCATACTTTATCTCATTAAAAATTAAATAATTAAATATACAAGTAAAAAAATATTATTATTTTTGTAAGGTACAATATTTTTTTAGGTACAAAATGCATTAAATAATAACTACACAAAAAGAATGTAGTTACATGATATCGTTATTCAAATTGAAGAGGTTAACTAAGTACTTTTGTTGATTTAGTCAATTAGATATTTTTGTTGATTTAGTCAATTAGATATTTTGCCGATATTTTGCACAACATTCCGAAACTAAATGATAAACTAAAACAATACTTTTAGTTAAATATTCTCAATTAAATCCTAAACTAAAAAAATTAAATAATCCACAAAAAATGCTATACGTGGTAATCTGCATCTTATTACGTCAAATAAAAAAATAAAAAACAAACTATCTATTCTATATATCTTGAAAGTATTTAGACCTATTTTATATATATTTGAAAGTATTTATATTTGATGAGTTAATATTTATAAAATATGTTTCAAAATTAAAAAAAAAAACATAATTTTAAAAACATAATTTAACATCCTTTTTATATTTTCTGTAATTTAAAAGATAAAACTCTATATTTGATCAAAGATCACTACTTGGAAATATAGTTATGATATCATATGAAGATGTTATTAGAGTTAAGCTTATGTTTTTTTTTTTTTTCCTTTCATATAGCTGTTAGGACCTAGAAAAATAAATAAAAATTTATTCAATATTTTATCTAAAAAAGCAGGTGCTTTGTAATGAAAAATTCAAAATGTCCTCAGGTTATGAGATGTCTAATATGGTGTTTCCTAACAGGTATAATATTGAATTTAATTTATAGAGAACTTAGATTTGAATTGTTGCTTTCATTCAATTTGATCATTTACACGGTCTAAAAAATTAGAACAAATAGTATACTGATTAATGTAATTGTTGTTTACTCTTATAATTAATTAGTACAAATTCATTTATTTTTCTTAAATTTATATATGAAACTAAAATTTTCATTATTAGTTGGTTTCAAATTAAAATGAAAAAGTATTATAAAAATGATTGAATTAAAATTTTGAAAGAATAATAAAAATAGAAAGTGAATGAAATAAAATATTTTGTATTTTGAAAATAAATGATAAATTATTTAATTTTATAATAAATTTAAATTTGACAAAATAAATCATAATGTCTTGTAGTTATAATTTTATAATAAAATTGAAATTAGAAAAAGGAAATATAATAAATTAAAATATTAGTATTTGAATTAATTTTTGTATTTTTAGTTTATTAAAAATGTAAAAATAAGTAATAACAAAAATGAAATAAAATTGTTGGATTATGAGAATGGAATTCTCAATAGCATAATCTTAGTAGAAAATTAAAATATAAATGATGTTAATTAAGAAATTAAATTAGGAAGAGTGATACTTTGAATAACTTTTGTAGAGAAAGATAAAAGGTGTGCTAGTGGAAAAGAAATTCAAATTTAGAAGTTTCTTCTGACAATTTACATTGTATCAAATGCATTGAATAATAACTACAGTATTAAAGGTCATGTATGAATATTTTCTTCTATTTTCTAATCGATCAATGGTATATGTTTTTAATTCAAAGCATAAAAATTAAATGAAAATACAAGGAAACAAAAAGAATGTACTTACAATCCATAATGACATTATTGGAATATATATAATGATTTAACTAAATACTTTGTTGGTTTAATCAATTAGATATTTGCACACACATCCCTCAAACACAGCAAAAGATACCAGAAAAATTGTCAATATTTGAAATTTTGTGGGGGACAGAAAGGAAAAAACAACATAAGATTTGTTGCAACTACTGTTACAATGCTTAAACTTTTTTAAAGGCAGTCAAAAATTAATACTAGTAACAAAATTCATATGAAGCAAAAAGAAAAAGGTAACTATGATTGGAACCATTTCCTAAGCTGGTTTGAAGGTTTTTTCTCTCCATTTTCTTGGGAACCCTTGCGTGAGAACTTGGATCTATATTGTTCTATAAGCATGTCAAGCTTGTCCACTACGTCCTTCCCTGCTGAATCTTTATTCTTCTTAGGCCGTTTCTTAGAAACCACCTTATTGCCTGCTTCTTGTTCTTGGTTCTGCATCTTTCTTTTTCTAAACCCAGTACCATCATCTTTGTTTCCTGATTTTCTTCTGTTAGTGGCAGTGGCAGTGTTTTCACCATTTTTCTGGTCATTTTGGTTATTCTTTGGCTTCATGGACAAAGCTTCTGGATTTTGATTTTCTTTCAGTGCCCTTTTGCTCTTATTGTTGCCTTTTTGTCTTTTGAACTTTTGTCCTTGAGGGGATTTTCCATTTGCCAGTGTACCACCTGATTCATCACCATTTATACTAAGAAGTGTTTCCTTTTCCTTTGCGGGTTCACCATGCTCCCTAGACTTCCGTTTTCTGTCTGGTGTGTGAACTTCTTTGTTGCCAGATTTGTCATTTCCAATGGCATTGTTGTCATCTTGAGGAGCCTGCTGCTGATATTGTAGCTTTGCCTTCCGAAGTTTAAGTGTTTGAACATTATCAAGAGCAAACTCCACTATCGGTCGATGTTCAGTACCAAATGTTTCTGTTGGCAATGAAAGCAAATTTTAGAATTAAACAGAAATAAAAGTACAAAATAGTGGATGATGAGAAATGGTTGTCACCAGGATTGTTGTTGAGAACTCTCAGAGCCACAAGGGCATGCTGATGCTCAGAAAATTCAACAAAGGCAACGCCCCTAGAATACCGCTCTTGAGATACCTTTCCGTTCTTATCATTTTTCAAAAACTTTATCTGCAGATTGTAAGTATATTTTGTTAAAATATAAAATGACACCCTTAAAGCTTTAGAGAAACAATAATTGACAACTTCAAGTCATGATCTACTTAACCAACCTGCCGAATTATAGGTTTTTGCTTGGTAGCTCTAGAGATGACTGCATCAATGCAAAGCTTCTTGAGTTGTTTCTCATTCATTGACTTGGGTAAGTTGTAGATAACGAGTCTAGTTCTTGAAACGTGAAAGTTTGGAGATTGAAGCTTTGTCTTCTTTTTCCTCTCCAACCTATACGAAATTCCATATATAATGTTTAGCACTAACACCAGCTGAAGAAATTACACTGGAACAAGAAGATAGAATATAAACCACCACATTTGCAAGATCAAATGCAGCACAACATACGGAAATCAGAGTAGAACCAGTAATGATATTTGAAAAAGGATTACGAATCTATGGCTCATTTCGTTTGTATGTGGATCTATACACAAAATAGATTGTGCCAAGAATTATCATTTGTGAGTTATCTACAATTTGATACTAGCAAAGGATAATTTATTATAACAATTTGATAGTTGGAGATTAAGAAAGTTACTCAAGTGCAGCCCATAATAACTATAACCAACATGATAAATGTGAGTTAAAATAATAATACCACCAGCATTCCAAACCTCACAATACTCACTCTTGGCGTTTTGACATATCACTGGCTGAAACCCCTTCAGCAGCTGTAGTTCCCTCAAGAATAAGTCCCTCCTGTTACAATTTAGTTGAATGCAAATGTTAATCTTATGCGTATCTATCAGCTTCAATAGTCTACTCCACAAGAGTTACAAAGGAGAAGACAAACCTTTGCCAAGTAAAGATTCCGGTGGTCATTAACCTCATTTTTTGCTTTCTCCAGCTCCTTGTCATGTGCCGATTTCTTATCCAAAGCCTTTAAAACTTTCAATGGTCTACCCTTCAGTAAAATACCTGTCCCAGAAGCAGTAATAGCAGCTGAAATTGCAGAATTAGCTGCTTCTACAGTTTTAAACTTTAGAAAACCAGTTCCTCTTGGTCGCCTGCATTGAGTAAAAGGAAACTATGAATAATGCCCTGCAAAATAGGCACAGAAAAATAACACTGGGACATACTTGGTAACTTGGTGGAGAACAGGAGCAAAGTATTCTACTTCCCCAAACCCAGAAAATCGTTGTTTTACTTCTTCATTATCGCATTCAAAGGGAAGATTACTTATAAAAACTGTTCTCTGCAAATCTTCTTCTTCTGTTCCCTTAGGATTTGATAAGTTGTTTCTACTGGAAATTTCAGGCTTAGAAGCACCTGAAACTTTTTCAGAGTCATCAGATACTTTTCCATCTGCAACCTTAACAGCTTCATCGGATCTTGACTCTTTGTTTTCTTTGGACAACATAGAATCGTTGTTTTCAGATGTCCCTTTGCTTGAGGATCCAAGTAAGTTGTTAAGAACCTTTCTTGCAATGTCTGCCTCCTTATCAAAATTATCTTCAGGAGGAGCTCCGTCTTCCTCCATGGCACTAGAGTCGTTTGTATCATTATCATCTCCTTGACCAGATCTTTTATCAACAAGCTCAACATCTTCCTCATCACTATCATCATCACTCAAGTTTTGTTGTCCTAAAGAAATTGTAAAGGATGTATTATTTAAATAGTTCAGATTCAAAATAAAGGTTTTTTTTTTGCATACTAAAATAAATAGGACAAAGATGAAAAGTGAGACTCATGAAAAGTATTTGAAGACTAGAACAATGACCCAATACATCAAATGTTATGTGTTAGCAGTTCATGAGAAAACAAGCTCAAACTTTTCTATAGGAATACATTATCTTTAATGGTGCACCAAACTAAAGTATTCAATGAATACACAATCTACCAGGGAAATCACAAGGTTACAAAAAGAATCAATAAACTTTTACCTCAACATAGAGATAGTTACCAAATAGAAATCAATTGGACGTTTGAAATTCCCGAAAAAAACACCATCATATGATTTCCAACAAAGTCTATATAACTATAATTTTGCAACAACTCAGCAGCTTGGCTCCAATTGATTAGCCACTGAAGAAATCGTTTAAGTTTAGAACAACATAGAAATTAGAAGAACACTATACGAAACATAACAAGAGGCTGGTCCTTTACTCCACAAATCTACCAAACAGCTGGCTAACATAATGGTGAAATTGAGCTTAAAACCCAAACATGTGAACAGTGATAGAGTAATCCCAATTTCCTAAGTCCACGGTAAAACACTTACAAGTACCAAGTTTTAGCTTATAGTCTAATTGATTAAAATATGGACACATAACATTGCTCGCAAGAAGTTTTCCAAATAATAATACTTATACCTCATAAAATAGTGCTATTAAATTATTGGCAATAAAGGAGAGCACTTTGAATAAGTATACATTTCAGTATTGAAAAGCCAAAAGGCACTTCAACTGACTAAGTAATCCACCTCAGGTATTAAGCAATGCAGGGCAAGCAACATTAGATTTTTATATTAAGATGAATACAATAAGATCTACACAAAATATCAAATTACATAACTTCATTCAATTTCAAATATAGATAATAAGGGAGGCTGATAAGAGTACCATTTTCACTGAAGATAAAAATTACCTTTATCTGATGCATGAGTATCATTCGTATCACTATTAAATATCTTCTTTGGAACAGCCCAATCAACAGCTATGACTCGTTTTGCAAACTTTGATCCATTCAGCTTTTGAATGGCCTGAAAAGGAAACATTAAGCTTATATGCAGGTTATTTCAGAACACAAACAGTAGATAAATCAAATAAAACCTCGGTAAGAGTTCATACATTTTCTGCATCTTGCTTGCAAGTGAATTTTACAAATGCAAAGCCCTTAGACAGACTGCACACAGGAGAAGATGGGAAAAGAAAAACAGTTTAAGAAACCATTATGTATGATAGCATATTGAAACTTAGTCAAGGAAAAGTAGAAAAAACTCACCCTGTGTCTGACTTTTGTGGAATAAATACATCCCACACATATCCTGCAGATGAAAACATATCTCTTATTTCAGTATCTTTTGCCTGCATCCATGTTAAGTCAACTAGTCAGAAGTCAAGGTATCCAAAAATATTTATTTCAAGCTTTTTAATTCTATGCATCGAACCTTGAAAGGAAGGTTTCTAACAATAAGCTTCCATTTTTGAGTCTTGGAGCCCTGACCCACATACAGCAGAAAGTTGTAAAGAAACAAATATCTCATTCAAGATCTTACACAGTAAACAGGTAAGTTAACTTCACCTACAAAACCATTAAAAATCATAGAATAAAAGCACACAATAAAGTATAAACACTATGAAGTCTATATTCCAAACCCAAATAAAAATCCTATCAAACTACTAGAAGCAGCTCAAATCACAAATTCTCATTGCATAACTTCCTTTAAATCAAGACCATGCACGTCATATTCTCAGGATCAATGGCAGAAAAAACTTACTAGTATTATTGAGCAATGAATTTTACATAAAAAGGAAATTAAGAGAACAGGTTTTTGACCTACTCAGTGTTTAGAAAATGAATAACATATTCAATATAATTAATACCAATGAATACAAATTTTAAGATATAGAGAAAATTTATGAATACAAAACGAAATAATACAGCATCTCTCAGCTGGCAGTTGTTCATATACAAACTATGTTTTGCTGGAGCTGATCATATTATACTGACTCTGTTGAGTTCTATGAGAAGTACTTTACCTCTCCACCCAGTTGGCGGGCCCAAACTGTTTCCCCTCTTATCACTTTTTTATGCAACATTGCAACAGCAGCTCGAGCAGATTTTACACTTGTATAAAGTACAGACGTGGCATCCATGGTACATCCATCTTGCATAAGACCTGGAAAACTTCCATAATGAATTCTACAATCCCGAGAAATATAAAGAATATTTTAATAAGTGATATAATGCATTTAATATTGTTGAACGTTCTAGCTGGAAAGCCACCTCTTTGGCAATTTCAGTGGAAGAACAAACTTCAGCATCCATATCAGCACTCAATATGATTACATGGGACAAAATACAACTAACATTTTCTCAAAATATGAAAAGGGTTTGACATTAAAACAATAATATTGACAATTAACCAAGCATTTAAAGCAGTGTAAGATAGGAGCAAATCTAATTAGAATCAGCTTCACACACAAACCACAAAATGACTCCAAGTATAAAACAGGTAAAATCTTACTTGCAAAGAACATGAATGCAGCCTGTCTTATTCAGTATAACTTCTAGAATATAACTGACATGTCACAGTACTAGATAAACATAAAAAACGATCTGTATTATATATCATAAGCTGAAAAGATCAAAATCCACAGTTACCATGTTGCTCAAGATCTTTCCTTGAAAGAGGGTAGTTAACAGAACACACAGTGCCAATCTCTCTGGCTTGGCTGTGAACTTCTTCAGCCATGTCAGAATCTCTGAGGCCACCAAATATAACAGTTCTAGCAACCCTGTCAAAAGAAAAAATACAATAAGAAACAGCATTTTAGGAACAAGACATAATTTAAACATAAGAAACATCCGTAAGTTGGAATCAGGTCATCTCATTAGTCATTTCCACTTAATCACAGCCATGTTAAAATCAGCTTCCTGGATTCATCTTTTATCTCTGGAAACTAACTGATTTAAAAAGGTTGGATTAAATACAACTGCAGAAAAGAACAGATAAGTAAATACCTCTGTTTTTCTGAGCCACCACTCTCATCTGCTACATCATTACAAAGAGCTGATTTTTTCGTTTCCACGGGCTTCCTTGAGTTTTTCTGTTTACTTGTGACTTGTACATCTAGAAAAAATAGAAAAAGAAAACATAAAATAAGGGGAAAATCATAAATGAGCAAATTATAAAATAATCGTATGAACAAATTCACAACCTTCCTTCAAAACTGAAACATGCTTCTCTGTTCCAGATGATTTGTTGTCCTTTACATCATCATCTTTTGGTTTTTCAATATCATCTGGTGTTTCCGCTATTACATTACAAAAGAAAGAGGACGAAGAGAATAAACAGAATAAAAGTATTAACAAGGTTTAAATTATTTCTATATCTTTTAAAACAATGTGGAATATGAAAATATCACAGTATGCTGAACCATAACTATAGACTTGGCATCAACCTTTATTTGGTTTTGACTTTCGTTCCTCGCGTGGAGGACGAGGCATTGCATGCTTCACTCCAATTTTACGGCCTTCAACAGATATACCATTCTTCAGCTCAATAGCACGGTTGGCATCTTCCTCAACAGCACTGAAGATGGAAACAATTAATTACAAACTAGAAAAAGCTAAGTCACAGATACTAATTCTAATAAAGGTGAGAGAGAAGAACCATACATCTCACACAAAAACAGAGACAACAAACAAATTATGATTATTGATTAATTTACCAAAAACCACAACATTGTTATACAGTATAGTCACCATCAAAAGAAGACAGGTTTCATATTATTGAAGCACTATGCAACTTGAATATCCAGAATAAAGTTTGTCTCTATTGCTATCTTGAGCGATTTTCGTAAATCATGATGCTTTATCTTAGCAAATTTGTGACAGGATCATGGAAGTTTACTGAGATACAATAGCTGAAGAGCATATTGCAGTCCATGTTTGAGGATATTTTCCAAAAGGGGAAACTTTCACTTGGGTACTGACTACTGAGTATTCACATTTATTGATAGCTTCAGTTGAATGAGTTTTTAGCCAAAGCATAAGCAAGAAACCATATCAAAAGAACTGTGGAGAACACAATAATATAAGCTAAAGCCTGAAATTCATCATCCAGTCATGACATAGATAGCTTATTATTTGGACACACTTTTCCATAAGAACTTCTGGGAGAGAGGAAAACAAAAGAATTTCTTCAAAAGTTAAAACTACTTTATACATAAGATAATTTGCAGTAGCTCTTTCATTCAACTTCTCTAAATTTTAATTTTTTAACTTGTCCATAAGTAACTTTCATTTATGAAGTCCCTCTTTCTTTTTTTCTTACTTTTGTCTCCTATAAAGAAGTTCTTATGAAGAAGTTTGTCCAAACAAATTCAGAGTACTCTGACAACTGGTAGTGGTAAGGCAACCAAAGACAGTGATGACAAAAAATTAAACTTCTGGAAGTTAAATATAAACTCACAATTGGACATAACCGAAACCACGGTGCTGTGCTGACCCTGTGGATCATTAACCAAATAAAAAGATGTTAAAAATATAAAGAGCAAAACATGTTATACACGATCCTTTATTCAGTAGTGGCTGATCACATGCCATGGAGTTCAGAACAATTTTCTCACCCTTTTGAACCAACTAAGCTAGACCCTTTTGACCCACATACATAATCTATATGCATCATCTATATACATCAGTTACTAAACACTTACCTTTCTGTGTGACCATGAAGCAACGCCTCACAGGTCCAATCTCACTGAACGTCTCCTCCAACTGATTTTACATTTTTTTCCAAAAAAAAAATATTATTAAAACATATTTAACCAACGAACAAACACATGAAAGGAGAAGAACAGAGGAAATAACGAATACCTGAGAATTGGAAAAGGAATAGGGCAAGTTGGAGACAAAAAGTGTGGAGGGGCAATGCTCTTTGCCTCCATTTTCCTTCACTTTGTTCTTCTTTCCCATTTTTCTTCTTCTTCTTCTTCTTCTTCCTTTCTGAACCAAAAAGTATTGTATCTGTAAAGGAGGAATTTTGATTCAGCATTATACACGATTATTGGTTCATTCGAAAACCCAAATGGAAAAATGAAAAAAGATTACGTTGCGGCCACCTGAGTGCAGAGTTGAGTTGGGTCTGTGTTAGGGGTTGCAATTTGCGCTATAGCCTTTGAACAAAACCAGGGTTTTGCGGAAGAAGAAAAACCCTTATTTTTTATTGCAAATGTTAAGATTTGTATTCTTATAAAATTTTAATTACGAGTTTGGTTTTCTAATTATTCTTTATAATTTATTAAAATAATTAATATATAATATTTTTGCTTTTAAAAAATAATTAATAGTTAAAATAAAAATTAATATTCAATTATAACTTAGTTAAATGTAAATGTAAATGAAAATAACAATTATATTCGCACAATTGGGATCTTTTGTCATATTTAATTGAGATAGAAAAAAGAGTAAATGTATTCTAAATATAAAAAGAATATGTGAAAGCAAGTAGAGAAACACTACTTTATTTTGATAAGGTAAATTAAAAAAATTATTTAGATTTAAGTCCATTTTTTCTTAAAAAAATGTATTAAAAAAGGTTCGTTTTATCATTTTTTTATAGAAAAAAATGGAAATAGAAAGAGGAAGAAAGTATGTAAGGAAAAGAATAGAGAAATTATAAGAAATAGAACAAACATAAACATTCTCTGATTAAAGTCAAACGGAGAATAAGAATTTTACTTTTGAAATTATTTGATTAAAAATAGAGGTAAATAAATATTTTACATTACTGTTTATTAATATTAATATTGATTTCATTAATCTGTGTTGTTATTATTTATTTTTATTGTTGATATTGTTTATTTATTATTGTTATTAGCCGTTTTTTAATCATACGGAGAATAACCATTTTATTTTAATTTAATAGAATTTTATAATATAATTAATAAGACATGTTCTTAAATTTAGAATTAACGTAACATTTGTAATATTTCATTTTTAATCAAATTTTTAGTCTTCAAAATATATTGTCTTTTGGTTTTAGTTCCTTTTTTTTTTTTTTTTTTTTTTTTCTTTTTTTTTGTTTTTTTTTTTTTTTTTTT
>Ga0209700_108596_pt1 | contig 12895 bp, 12 predicted proteins | sample SiratroredBW_FD_187528 | JGI IMG/M metagenome (GOLD analysis project Ga0209700, IMG submission 187528) | Root nodule microbial communities of legume samples collected from California, USA - Siratro red BW (SPAdes) (version 2) | ecosystem: Host-associated > Plants > Roots > Nodule | place: USA... | reverse complement strand
TCTTGTGTTTTTTTTTTCATTTGTGTTTAACCATGATTTCTTTCTTGATTTGTGTTTAATCTTGTAGATAAGGTGAAATGATATAAAGAGAGTATTTAGAAAATTTAAACAAGACCATATCTTTTGTTCTTGTGTTTTTTTTTTCCTTTCTTCGTTTGTGTTTAATCTTGATTTCTTTCTTGGTTTGTGTTTAATCTTGTAGATAAAGTGAAATGATATATAGAGAGAGAGTTTAGAAAATTTAAACAAGACCATTCTTGTGTTTTTCTTGGTTTCTTTGTTGGTTTGTGTTTAATCTTGATTTCTTTCTTAGTTTGTGTTTAATCTTGTAGATAGATAGAGTGAAATGATATATAGAAAGTGTCTAGAAAATTTAAACAAGATCATATCTTTTGTTCTTGTGTCTTTCTTGGTTTCTTTCTTGGTTTGTGATAAGAATGTGACAAGAAAAAATAACGTTACGTGTCTTTTAATATCTTTTGTTCTTGTATCTTTATCTCCATGGAACAGGGTTGTTCGCTCTCCATGGGGTTGGGTTCTTCGATCTGCATGGGCCTGCGATCTTCAATCTTCATGGGGCTGGGTTCTTCGATCTCCATGGGACTGCGTTCTTTGATGTCCATTGGGGTCGGTTTTTTGATCTCCATTGGGCTCGATTCATCGATCTTCATTGGGCTCGATTCTTCGATCTCCATTGGCCTCAGTTCTTCGATCTCATGGAGCTAGGTTTTCGATCTCAAGGAGATCAGAGAAACTAACTCCATGGAGATCGAAGAAATTAGCTCCATGGAGATGAAGAAATCTGTCCCATGGAGATCAAAGAAACTTGTCGAATGGAGATCCAAGAACCCAGCCCCATGGAGATCAAAGAACCCAACCCCATGGAGATCGAAGAAACCTGTTCCATGGAGATCGAAGAAACCTATCCCATAGAGATCGAAGAAACCTGTCCCATAAAGATCGAAGAAAACTGTCCCATGAAGACCGAAGAAACCAAAGAAACATGTCCCACAAAAACCGAAGAAACCTGTCTTACGAAAACCGAAGAAATCTAAAAAACCTCTTCCATGAAAATCGAAGAAACCTCCATGGGGCTGGGTTCTTCGATCTCCATAGGGCTGGGTTCTTCGATCTCCATTGGGCTGGGTTATTCAATCTCCATGGCTTCATGGAGTTAGGTTTTTGATCTCAAGGAGATCGAAGAACCCTACCACAAAAATCGAAGAATCCTACCCACTAAAACTGAATAAACCTCTCCTACGGAAATCGAAGAAACCTCTCCCACGGAAACCGAAGAAACCTCTCCCACAGAAACCGAAGAAACCTCTCCCACGAAAATCGAAGAAACCTCTCTACGGAAATTAAAGAAACCTCTCTACGGAAATCAAAGAAACCTCTGCCACGACAATCAAAGAAACCTCTTTCACGGAAATCAAAGAAACCTCTTCTATGGAAGAGGAGAAAAGAGGAGAAACAAGAAAAATAAGGAACATGAACCAACTACACTGTCTTTATTAAACCGTTCCTAATAACCTTTGATGATATATATATATATATATATATATATATATATATATATATATATCCTCTTCTATGGAAATCAAAGAAACTTCTTCTATGAAAGATTAGAAGAAAAGAGGAGAAACAAGAAAAACAAGAAACATGAACATGAACCAACTACACCGTCTTTATTAAACCGTTCCTATTAACTTTTCATGATATATATAATCATGATTATTTAAGTTGAAGTACCCCTAGTATCATACCCATAATCAACGGGTTTCCACATGCATGGGTATTGTGGGTCGTAATGGTCCCACCCGGGCCTCGATTTGTTACAAGGGGATGCAAGCCCACCACTCCCTCTATCATGTTGCACGGGGGCTGCCCAGTCTTGTGACTTGGCATTGCCGATGTTTGGTGGAACCCCGTGGGATGACCATGCTCACCGGTGGTGGACTAGGTAGACGTCTGTTTGGCCGTCGCATTATGCTAACGCATCGCCTCCTTGTCCAGCTCAGCCTGGTTGATCCTTGCTTCCTTCTTTTGGGTAGCCATTCCTTTTACACCGGATCACGTGTTGTCATCCTTTCTGCCTGCTTATACCACATCACATTTATTGGTTCCATAATATGATAGTAGTATTAATATATAAAATGATTGAAAAATAAATGTTTGGTACCTTCTTTTGGACAGTGGCCTTGCTATTCTCCAAGCCAGCTTTGGAAGAAGCACCAATGTTTGAAGTCGTTTCCTTCACCGATTCTCTTGCTTTCTTTCCTTCCTGCATTTTCAACTATCGATTCTTTTATTTTCTTCTTTCTTTCTCAAATTAGCTTTTCTGCAACTCATGAGACTCTAACACCGCACACCAAATAAATAGATTTAGGATTTAGGTGCTACATGTTAGAATATTATAATTAGAGAAATAAATCAATAGAATATCAGAACTAATCAAGGCAATATCAGAGAATATCAATAAGAATATCAAAGAGATAATTAAGGGAATATGAGAGAATATCAGTAAGAATATCAAAGAGATAATCATGGGAGTATCAAAGAAATAAATCATTAGAATAACAGAGATAATCAAGGGAATATCAGAGAATATCAGTAGAATATTAGAGAATATCAAATGTATTTATTTAGAATAATTTCTATATTTAGTTTACTAGAATTCTATATTAAGTGAGCTATTGTAAACAAAGAAAATAACATTCAATAAAAAACCTTCTTCCATGTTATTATATTCTTTGTTCATAGTTATCATAACTTTGTTCAACCTTTCTTAACCCTCGATACCATCACAAGACGGTATCAGAGCGATGTTAGATCATGGAAACTCAGAAACTAACATCATTGTTCCATTATCTCTCACAGCCGAAAAACACCAAAAACCAAAAATGTCATTTTCAGATGATGAAATTGACAACAACATGAATCAAAACCAGAATAACTCCTCAACCATTATTGATGAGCTAACTTTGCAAATTGCAAATATGCTTCGTAATGGCCTAGGGATTCAACAAACACAAGCCAATCTTGATAATTTGTCAATTGGTTTCAAATTAAATGGAGACAATTATCCATTGTGGGCAACACTCATGAAGAAAGTTATTGGGTGCAGAGGAAAGAAGAGTGATCTAACAGGTATACCTTTGACACCAAAAGATATAGAACCAACATATGAAAAATGGGAACAGGTGGACTAAACTATCTTCACATGGATAATTTAGAATATTGAGATTAGTTTGATGAACAATGTTTCCTAGTTTCCAACCGCCAAGGCTTTATGAGAGGGATTGGCTACTACTTATGGAAGCGACACAGACCCGGTGCAAATCTATGATTTACATCAAAAAGCAAACACACAGAAACAGGGAAAGGATACCCTAAAGGATTTTTGGAACAAATTACAAGCTATATGGATGGCGATTGATAGAAAGCAACCGAACCTATGAAATGCTTAGATGATATTTCAATTTTCAACAAAACTAAACAAGAACAGAGACTATATGAGTTTCTAACAGGGATACATGAAAAATATGAAGTCATTAGAAGAGATCTTTTGATGCAAGAGAAGACCCCTTCAGTAGAGTCCGCCTATGCTGTTGTCGGAAAGGGGGCGGCCTGACTCCAAATTCTAAATACATACATCATTACAAGAAATTCTTCTACAAAAAAGTAGATTAATTACATACAAATTTCAATCCAGAATGAGCATTTATCTACGGATCTATTTCAAATAGATTTTACCTACAAAAAGTCCATTAATTACATACGAATTTCAATCCGTAGGTAAATTTAGCATTACTTATGGATTTTACCTACGGATTTGTTACCTATGGAAAAATCCGTAAATAATTTACCTATGAATCCAAATTCGTATGTAATTATGTAGGGATTCAAATCCGTATGTGATTATGTATTCATCCAAATTTGTAGGTTACCTACAGATTTTTCCGTAGGTAATATTAATAATTAATTTTATTAAATTTATTATTATTATTAACATATTATGATTTTAATATTGTTACTACTACTAATAATAATATACTATTGTTCTTGTAAGAGACCGGTTAGCTCCAACAAGCAATAATGTCTTCGGTCAGCTCTTGAGGACAGATTTCGTCATCTGTTGTGTGATCTTGGCTGATTCCGAATGCTTCGAACGCTCACGATCTTGGGAGGGAGTCTTGCATGAACTACTACGCTCAAGTCAGATGGATCCGAGTAAAACAGGATAAAACGGGGTAGAGCAACAGTACCTTATTGTAGGGGTTGCCTTTCCTTTTATAGTGCTTGAATGGGTCTCTGAGCGAATGGGCTAGAGGCCCATTTAATTTGTGGAGGCCTCGAGTCGATGATAGTGACATGGATGCCACGTGTTCCATGATTGTGATAGGACGAATCGTCGATGGTCGCCACATGGATGCCATGTGTTCCATGATCGTGATAGAACAAGTATTTTCCCTCTAAAGTCATTCTGTTTCGATCAGTCTACCTAGGCCAGAACCTTCTGAGTTGGCTGACATGTCCAAGTTGGGCAATTGTATATTGGTTTAGATGGTCGGTCCTTCCTATAGTACAGTTATTATTATTAATTATATTAACATTATTATTACTAACAATATTAATATTATTATTAATTAGCAATATTATTATAATTAGCAATAATGATATTATTATTATTAACTTATCTAACTAATAATATTATTAATATTATATTTAATATTATTATTATTACAGATAATATTATTATTAATAATAATAATATTAATAATAATAATATTAATAATACTCATAATAAGAATAGTAATAAAATAGGACGAATCGTCGATGGTAGCCACGTGGATGCCATGTGTCCCATGATCGTGATAGAACGAGTATTTTCCCTCTAAAGTCATTCTGGTTGATTTTCGATCGGTCTCCCAAAGCCGAAACCTTCTGAGTTGGCTGACATGTCCAAGTTGGGCAATTGTATATTGGTTTAGATGGTTGGTCCTTCCTATAGTACAGTTATTATTATTAATTATATTAACATTATTATTATTAACAATATTAATATTATTATTATTAATTAGTAATATTATTATAATTAGTAATAATGATATTATTATTATTAACTTATCTAACTAATAATATTATTAATATTATATTTAATATTATTATTATTACAGATAATATTATTATTAATAATAATAATATTAATAATACTCATAATAAGAATAGTAATAAAGAATATATGATCGTAAAGTTGAAGTTATTGTAGTTATTGTGACTTATGTTTGTATACCTGAAGGACCTAGGCTAGAATCATACATACATACATATATGTGTATTTACAAACACACACACATGGGTACATTTCTTTACATATATATATATATATGTATATATATGTATATATATATGTATATATATGTATATATATATATATATAAACTTTTATGTCAAGTTAGGTGTCCCTAACCTGATTAATCATTTCAATCTAATAATATATAAAGTGTTGTTGGATACATTTATATATATATATATATAAAAGTGAGGTGTCCCTAACTTGATTAATCATTTCAATCTAATAATATATAAAGCGTTGTTGAGTATATTTCTTTATTTGATATGTTATTCGTTTTTTTTTTGTTAAGAGAAGTGTCCCTAACCACATTATTATTATGGTTGGTATTGTTGAATCTGAATCAAGTACCTTTTTGGCATCATTTAGAGTTTGACTCTATTTTGAGAAGTGAAAATTAAATTATATGTAGCTGGAAGTGTTTTCTTGGGGATTTAAATGAGTGATATTTGATTCTGATTGAATGATGATTTCCATTGAAAATAATTTATTCTTGACTAGTCATTACATGAATATTTTAAATTGATGCACATAAATCAAGTAGTGTGTTTGACTTTATATTCTAATATATGTACCGTTTGTGTCTTACAAATTATTATATGATTATTGTTCTCACTTGTTAGATAAAAATTACAACAACTCTATGATTGTGGCTAAGGGCTTAAATAAAGAAAGCATGAATTTTAGTGTTGCTACATCTAACAAGCACTGATAGAAAAGAGTAGATCGTGTAAGTACAATTGCCTTTGTTTGAAAAATGATAAAGCACTCTGTAAAATTTCTAGTTTATCTGATAGGTGTTGAAGAACACTAGAGGATAAGTACATACAAATTTTAAGCTAACACAAAAATAAAGAATATTGTCGTAGCTTAAGTTTGCATTGTAGACAATATCTTCACATCTATTACTAAGAGGATGTGCGCTCTACACAAGTAAACTTCAAAATTTCTTGAAGATCGAGCTAAAGTTGCATTATTCACCAACTATCCCAATACAAGTACATTTCAATCCTAGCTTTGCTATCTATCCAATACGATTTGAATTTTTAACACAATTTGGTGCAAAAGTTGATGTTATCAAGGAAGATAAGTATTGCCACCTGTCAAAGATCTTGCATGAAGAAGAGAAAAACAATTAATGTTGTAAGAAACAAATTCAATGTTTCTCAATGTTCAAGCTCGACAGACGATAGAGGAAGAAGAAGACATTCAAATGAGTTCAAAACTACTCAAGCGGTAGAAAACAAAATGCAATGACTACTTTTTTCAAGCCTATATAAAGACATGTTTTGAAGAGAAGAACAAGAAGAATAGTTATTACTTGCAAGTGTTGAAACTCTGTTAAATTTTCTTTGTGGCCATAAAGCTTTGTAATAACACATTTTGTGTTCAACCTTTTAACAAACTATGAGAAAGAGCATAACCATGTAAAAGTCAAAAAAAGTAACCCTTCTCTAGTGAGCGAAACCAATGATTTGTTGATCACAAAGACAATTTTCTTTATCTTAAGTCAGGAGTGACTTGTTGAAATAATACTTGGGTTAAGCCAAAAGTGACTTACTGAAAAAATACTTAGGTTAAGCCATAATTGGCTTATTGAAAGAATACTTGAATAGGTCAGCAAAGACCAGATGTAATCCAAAGAATATTGGGGGTTTTTAGCTAGGAGTGGCTAAGTATCAAAGAAAACGTGGCAGGATCAGCTAGGAGTGGTTGAGATCTAAAAAAAATACGTATTTTGTATTTCATGGTAGTAGTTTGTCAAGTGGAAATTGACTGGTTGATCAGGAATTGGATGTAGTTTATGATATTAGATGAACCAATATTAAAATATTATGTAAATCAATTTTATTCATTTCTCTATACATTGCATGTTATTTTCCTACAACTAACTTAAAATGGTGAAGTTTTTCGAACTAAGTTTGTGAAAATCTTTGTCACTACATTTGATCAGTATTAAAACCTATTGTTTGACTACATAGTATTAGAAGATACTTTCAAACCCTCCCCCCTCCACACACACATCACCCCCTTCTTGTGTTTCTCTTGTTTCTTTCATCATTTAAGTAAATGTGATGAATAATTAAAATGATTTTACTTTCTTGAACTCAATTTATAAAGATAATATTTTATTTATATATTAGTTATACATATATATTTTTTAAGCGTGATAATAAAAATGGTGTTAAAGCATCGTTTTAGGGATAAATTGTGAAGTATGTTTATTATAATTTTTTTTATTGCAAACTCTTGATACATAAAATGTTAGATGTAACAATAAACTGATTGAAGTTGTACAAGCTATTAGTGAGTGAAGTTGTACAAGCTATTAGAGATATGACTACCACTTTAACAATAAATCAAAGACTTGAAGGAATGACTAAATTGCAAAGTCTAGCAAAGTTTAGAAGGAATAAACCTTAATTCTCTAGAGGTTACATTCTCAAAAAAAGTAGAACTATGGATTAAGGAAATGAAGGAAATGTTCTGGTCATGAATTGTTTTGATGACCAAAAGTAAACTTAACAATGTTCATGTTGACATGAGTGGTTGAGTACGGATGGGATAATACTAGAAGATTGTTGAAAGTAGGAAGGATAACCGTTTCATAAGAAGTGCATAAAATGAAACTTTCAAAAAAGGTATTTTCCTAAAGATGTAAGAAAAACAAAAGAGGTAAAATTTATACAATTAAAACAAGGAACTATATCACTAGGAGAATATGCTCTAGATTAGAAGAATTAAAAACACTTGTACTTTCTTTTTTCACCCAAACTGTAACATCCCATATTTTTCATATAATAGAAACTTTATTGCATAAAAATTTATATAATAAACTTGAATATAAAAATTCACACATCCATCATGTATTTCAAATTATACTTCTCCGCATAAGATTTAATAAAATATCTTTGTAAAATTACAAATAAAATAAAAATAAAGCTTCTACATCACAATTCACTGGGACTCACACCACCTGTCAAATTCTCTGCTCCCGTGTAATATACACAATCGTTGCAGTTTTAAAAATAACACACAAAAAGAAGGGTAAGCTAGAGAGTTTTCAAAAAATATATATTTTCATAAATTGATTTCTATCTCAACAAAACAACAACAATTCAATCTTTCATAATTCATCTCACATCATACATACAGTGACTCACAAACAAAGACACTAGACTCTCTACTTCTGGAAGACCCGTGCATTGAGTTAGACATCAAGAGGTGTGCACCTGTCATATACCACCTAAGTGTTCCGAACAGTTTATTCTGATCGGGCTCATATTTCAAACCTCGGACAGGACCATATGAACCTCCTTCGACTCTTCACCAACTGGTAATCTTCATCCATGTAAATCCAATGTACCAGTAGAGTCAGGATACCTCCTTAGAATCCCCAAACAATGCACATCCTAATAATCTCAACTCAGGCATCTCCTTTCCTGAAGATACTATGTCTCGATCACACACCACATCATTCACAAACATTGATAGTACATCATACAATACATAAACATTCATCCAATTCATTAATAAACAAATAATTACAATATTATGAAAAACATTTAAACTAGCTCCCCTTTCCAAATATCAACATTATAGATAAATTTCTATTTCAAAGGAGACAAACATTTATAAAAAAAGATGCAACTAGCTTTCATTACCTCTATAGAGTAGAGATACTCAAAACCCTAAAATCACAAGCAACCTAACTCTGTTCAAGAATCTGATCGGACACTCTTGATCTACTCAATGCTAGGAATCTAAGGGTGTCTTCTGATTGTCAATCTGATAATCTATGAGATCGCAAATCTAGAGAGAAGGTAGAAAATTTTAAAGAGATTTGTTTGAGAGATGGTGGTTTTCATAAAACTGTATATCTTCTTAAAAATAGAGAGAGTTGGTAGTTTTTATTGGAATAAAACAGAATATCGTTTTAGAGAAATAAAATATCTTTTTAGAGATAATTGGTGGTTTTTATTAGAACAAAATAGAATATCTTCTAAGAGAGATAGAATATCTTAGAGAGAAAGTTGGTAGTTTTTATTAGAATAAAACAGAATATCTTTTTAGGGAGAGAGGGTTGGTGGTTGTTATAAAAATAAAAAATAAATAACTATCTTTTATTTACTTAAACAACTCTTCTGTTAAAAAAATATTTAACTGTTATTAAATTTATCTCTAAAATTAAATTTTATTTTATAACTATTTTCTAAGGTATTACACAAACGAAAGAGTAAAGTGTATGAAATTTGAAGATGCACTTAGACCTAAACTAAGAAAAGTTGTCTTAAGGATGAATAAAGTTGTGAAGCTTGAAATTCTGGTTTTGAATCATAAAATAATTGCATAACATTCTATACTTTTGAGGATTAAAATTAATATTTTACCTTTTCAAATACTAAGTTTTCATTACTTCATATATTTAAATTTAGTAAGTGAATTACACATTTATATAATATTATCTGTAAGATGAATGTTTATAATTCACCTAACTAATAAATTATTGAATATTTTTTTATATGCAAATTTAAAATTTTAACAAATTTATATTTATTATATAAAAAATAGCAAAAGCGTTGTTTTTTCATAATTTGTAACTTTTATTATTAGAATTTTGCTTACTCATTTATTTTGATCGTATATATTTTTATTTTTATGTACGTAACTTCATACGATTTTAAAATTTTCACAAACATATAGATTATCATGTTATTGTTTTCCTCTTCCGTATTAATTTCATATATAATTTTCTATGTATTAATTAAATAGTTTATTATATTTTTCAATTATATACTTCAATATTTCAATATAGGTAAAAGTATTCTTAAAACACATTCACTTTTTATTTCTCTTCTTTCTATTTTTCTCCTGTCAAATAAACAAACTTATGTTTAATAATGTGATGTGCTTCTGAAATGAGTTCCATCAATGTCCGTCCAAACAATCAGATGCTAATTACCAATGGTGGTTACCCATTTTATATTTTCCATTTGACATTACAAGAATTAGAAAGTGATGCATGTCAAAATGACAACAAATAAATTAAAAAAGAATCATCCTTCATAAAATCAAGGTAAAGGATGGAATAGCGGCACAATGATGTAATTGGATTTTTGACATTGTACTGCAGCAGTGTAATTAATGTAAATTTTAGGGGAAAAACTTAGAAAGTGTATGTCATTTTTTTAATCAATTCTTAAAAGTTTTAAAAGTAAAAAATTAGTACTTTAAAATAAGAGTTTCTTAATATAATATGTTAAATGGCACGTTAGCATGCAAGTTGTTATTAGAATAAAAAAATAAATTTCATTATGAGGTGGCAAATATGATTTAAAAGACGTTAAATGATCTTCCACTTTTGCTTTGTCTTTTTTTTTTTTTTTTTTTTTTTTTTTTTTTATCTTCTAAATTATTATATTAGTTTAGTCATCGGATACTTCACTTCTATCTGAATGACTCAATATAAATGGAGAAATATTAAATAAAAACAAATCTTTCATTTGTTATCTAGTTCAATAATTCAAGCAAGAGTTTTGTTTTTGATTTTAAAATCAAGATAAAGTTTCACATGGGCATAAGAAATATTTAGTTTTAGTAACATAGAATGAAGATTTTGGAGAAGAAATGCGTGAGTTGTGTTATAAAAAAGGTGACATCATCAATCAAGTATTGCACGGAGCACTTCATGTTTTTGCTGAGATCACCTTTTTTTCTTTTTATTTGCGAGTCATCCTTATTTGAACTGATGACACGTTTGTTTTTTCTTTGTCTGAATTTCTTTTCTTAATTTCTGATTTGGGAGCTTTTGATGCACCCCTTTTTTAGATAGATCTCTTATCCTGAACTGAATTTCAACATGGTGATGATCCTTGTTTAGGGTATCTTTGAAAGAAATTTTTACACTTTAGGCCCAAAGAGGGTACAATGGAATTTTTATTAGTGTTTCAGGATAAACAAACATGGCCATATATAATTTTAAATTATGATTGCTTGATTTTTAGAGAAATTAACTCCCGCAACAAATTCCAGCGATTCCAAATACTTGTCATTTTTCTTCTTTTTTCCATCGTCCTATCTTTTGCTTAGATTACCCTTTACGGGTTTTCAATCTAACGAACTTTTGTTTCTTTTTTTGATATTTTTTTAATGCCTTTAGCGAAAAGAACTTGAAATCCATAGCCACGTGAAAAATCTAATTGATTGCCCCAATATGATGTTTACTCTTAGTTTTAGTGGGCAACCAACATGTTATTGAAGCAATCGCTTTCTCTTTTGGATGGAAGGCTCAAAAAGGGGTATCCGACACATGCATGCCAATATGCTATTATGAAAGAAATCAATTTTCTATGCCAAGCTTTAAAATTGTGTCAAATCTTTTTATTCTTCTTTTTTTTTTCAATAAACTCAATGATTCCATAAACATGATTTGTTGTGCAATTTTTATTATTTTCATCCCACGATATCCTTTAAACCTCGAGAAAATCTTGTAGACAACCCATGGTGTATACTTAGCAATCAAAACACATAAGAAAGAATTCAAAAGAAAATTTTATTTCATCACAGGATAATGCAGATACAATTTCAATGTTATTATTATTTTTTATTTCAATACCCAAAAATATTACATTTCCCATACTATGGAATCATATTATACATAAAACTTTTTAACCACGTCAAAGTTAACCAGTAGCGGTAACTCTTCCCCATCCACTCTTGTGAGAATTAGCGTCCCTCCAGAGAAAACCTTCTTCACGACATAGGGACCTTCATAATTCGGCATCCATTTACCGCGATGATCCTTTTGAACAGATATGATCTTTTTAACAACCAAATCTCCTTCACGCAACTCTCGCGGACAAACTTTTTTATCGAATGCATTCTTAATTCTATTTTGGTATAACTGCCCATGGCATATAGCAGCTGACCTCTTCTCATCAATGAGATTGAGTTGATCATTTGCCTGAACCCACTCAGCTTCTTCTAATTTGGTCTCCATCAATACTCTGAGAGATGGTATTTTCACTTCAAATGGTAGCACTGCCTCCATCCCATACACAAGCGAGAAAGGTGTTGCTCCCGTTGAAGTCCTCACAGAAGTACGATATCCGTGCAAGGCAAACGGTAACATCTCATGTCAATGTTTATAGGTTACCACCATTTTCTGAATTATTTTCTTTATATTTTTGTTAGCCACTTCAACCGCTCCATTCATCTTTAGGCGATAAGGCGAAGAGTTATGATGCTTAATCTTGAACTCTTCACACAGATCTGACATCATCTGATTATTTAAATTGGTAGCATTATCAGTGATAATACTTTCGGGAATTCCATATCTGCAAATCAATTCCTTCTTTATGAACTTTACCACCACCTTCCTAGTTACATTGGCATAAGATGCGGCTTCCACCCACTTGGTAAAATAATCAATGGCCACCAATATGAATCGATGTCCATTTGATGCTTTTGGTTCAATAGCTCCAATGACGTCTATACCCCACATGGAAAAAGGCCAGGGTACGGATAAAACATTTAATG
>Ga0209700_108595_pt1 | contig 12900 bp, 9 predicted proteins | sample SiratroredBW_FD_187528 | JGI IMG/M metagenome (GOLD analysis project Ga0209700, IMG submission 187528) | Root nodule microbial communities of legume samples collected from California, USA - Siratro red BW (SPAdes) (version 2) | ecosystem: Host-associated > Plants > Roots > Nodule | place: USA... | reverse complement strand
TTTTGTTTATTTTTTTTTTTTTTTGTTTTTAATACATTTAAGATTTGAAATCATTAAATTCAATTTTTATTATAGTATGATGAAATAATTTAAGTTTCAGTTTTTGACACAAATTTTGTTCTCTTTATAAAACATAAAATATTTTTTCAATATCTATTTTAAAATAGATAAATAAAATTTTATAAAAAAGTAAATGCATGCCATATTTTTAAGTACAGTATTAATACTTATTAATGGACTGGAAGTAAGACACATGAAATTTAGTTAAATATCAGGATAAACATTATATTTATTTTTTAAATATTGGAAGAAAAATAGTTGATTCCTGAAAAAAAAATCAAAATCTGTTCTCTTTATTCTTTTTAATTTTAATTTACATTTTCTCCTCTTCTGTTTTTTTCCCACCAGCAAACCATATCATCAAGAAACAAATGAACATTTTCAAATTTGTTGAGATAAAAAAATGGAACAAAAACAATATTAGAAAAAATGCAGCAAAAAGAAGGCATTCCGGGAAAATTGCAAGAAATATAACAACAACAACAATGACAAAATAAAATCACAGTCTTCTTAATTCTTATGTTCTTCAAAAGTTGAAATTGAAACTCTCTCTCTCTCTCTCATCAGATTGCATTGCAGCTAAATTTCGCAGAAGGATCCTCTCTCTCTCTCTCTCTCTCTCTTCCTCGCCCCAAATCTAAGGGTTTTCACCGGAACAAAGAAGAAGACCATAACATCCACCCTTCAAAATCCTCAATTTGCCGAAAATCGTTGGACTCGATTCCCATGTGATTTGGTTAATTGGATCGTACTATGGCGGCGCCGAGGAATGTGACGGCGACGAGGGATGAAGAGAAGGGCGAGGATGACGATTCACCCTCCGCCAAGAAGCCCAAATCGGAGAGGTTCCCGCTCAACACGTGGGAATTCGCCGCCGCCGTTGCCGTTTTCTTCGTGTTCTCCATCGGCCTCTTCTGCATTTACCTCTCTATGCCCCCCGCCGCTTACACCAGCCTCAAACTCCCCCGCACGCTCTCCGATCTTCGCCTCCTCAAGTACCCTAACCATATCAACTATGCTGATTCTTCCTTTTATATTTTAATCGTTATTGTATGAATTTTTTTTATTTTTCTATTTTTTGTGTTAAAGGGAAGACCTTTCGATGTATGCGAGCAACAATCCTGCGCAGTTCATTCTGGGCTACTGCTCCACCTACATCTTCATGCAGACTTTCATGATTCCTGGGACAATCTTCATGTCCCTCTTAGCTGGAGCGCTTTTCGGAGTTGTACGAGGAATATTATTGGTTGTTTTTAATGCCACTGCCGGTGCATCTTCCTGTTTCTTTTTGTCTAAGTTAATTGGCAGGCCATTGGTTACTTGGCTGTGGCCTGAAAAACTAAGGTTCTTCCAAGCTGAGGTTTGTCTTTATATCCTTTTTTTTTTTTTAATGTGTATGACAACATTTTTGAATTTGGTGGTTGTTGTTAATGTGGTATTTTGTTTTCTGGGTGGTTGAATCAGATTGCAAAGCGTAGGGATAAGCTGCTGAATTACATGCTTTTTCTGAGGATAACCCCGACATTGCCAAATCTGTTCATCAATTTGGCTTCTCCCATTGTTGATGTTCCGTTTCATATATTCTTTTTGGCTACTTTGGTTGGTCTTGTTCCGGCTGCATATATTACTGTCAGAGTAAGCTTCTGTGCTGGTGGTGATGATTTTTCTGCAATATGCTTGCTTTGCTTGTTTCTCTGAATTAGATATTTCTATCCTATTCCAAATTTTAATTCTGTACGTGTGTCTGTTTTTTTGTTTTTTGAGCTCCTTTTAGTTAGTGGGTCTCGTGTACTTGCCTATAGGCTTTTGCAAGGTTGCCAAGATCGTGATTTTGCACCTAAGATTGCACTCTTCTACTATATCTCACGTTTCTACATGCTTGAGCATATGCAGGTTTCTAACCTGTAGAATTAGACTAGGATCATTAGGGAAGATTGCAAACCCCTGTTAATTTGGGCTCCAAAACCTAACAGGATTCTTTTATTTTTGTGGGTTGGATTGGGCGAGCTAAATGAGATACAACATGGATCTTGCCCTGAAATCTCTTTCCTTCTCGCCTGACATCATTGAAATCTATCTCCTGTCTGCGTCTCAATTGTATTCGATTTCATTCTGTTCATTTTGGTTGCAATTGCTGTGGTAATTTTTTTTTTTGGGTCAGCAAGTTCTTCATATTTTGCTAGGTGGAGCGGGCCATGTGACTAATTGTTGAGATATTTTATTAAATGTTAATGTGATTTTAAGGTTATTTCTTATTTATGTTAATTTATAATATGTAAATATTCATTGAAATACTTTTTTTTGTTTTTATGTATGATTTAGCTATGCATGGTCTGATGAAAGCTTTTCCCCTTTTTATTCTACACAGGAATAAGATCTTTCTTTTTGACAACTTCGGGCTTTTGCATTTTGGAACTTTTACTTTTGCATTTGAAAACTCTTCTTCTTAGATAGAAATGAGGGATGGAGTGTCTTCTTGAATGCTTCTTAAAAAAATTATTTGATGGATGATCAGCAACTTAAGATCCAGGTTACTCTGGATTTAAGATGCCTTCTGAGGGTATAAGCTGTACAATTGACAATCTACTGGTTTTGTTTTTAATACGAAGGAACTTTGTGAATTAGATCTGTTTAAATTGGAGTGGGATGTTTTTTATTCTTAAGTAAACAGTTCAATAACGTATTGAAGTAATTTTTGTTTCAATATGCATATATACGACTGCACACAGATGATTCATGTTTATTTTATTAGAACAACTTGAGTAAATCATTATTAAGCTATGAGATTTATTGCAGCATTTATCTTGAAGGCCATTGAGGATTTGAAAGATTATGCTAGCATGTTTCCATTGAATTGGCACATTATTACCACTGAGAACTGCTGTATTGAGAAATGCATCTAAATCTTTTTTTTTTCCAACTTCTTAGAATGTATTTTCTGTTGTCTCTTTGGTTTCAGCCATTAGCTGGATTAGGTAATGGAAGTGATAAAAGTAGTTTCCTTGTTGATTGCTGTTGTACATTTTGTATCTCCTTTCATTTGAACTAGGCCAATGCAGACCATGTGTTCATACGTTAGTATGTTTTTCTCTTTTTTACCGTGCCATACTTGATTTCAATCAACGTGGATGGTTGTTGCTTATAATTCCTAATTTATGGATGAAAAGGCTAAATATCATCTATGATATTCATGCTTTTGATGATCTTCTGCTTTTCTTTTATTGTACTCCTAACCTCTCTATTGTTGTTTAACCAGGCTGGCCTTGCTCTTGGGGATCTAAAGTCAATTAAGGATCTATATGATTTTAAGACATTATCGGTACTTTTCCTCATTGGTTTTGTTTCCATAGTTCCAACACTTCTGAAGAGAAAGAGAGTATACGAATGAAGTTGTGCGGGCTTAGCTTGCGTTATACATTTTGTCAAAAGATAAGTTACGTTATCAGAGAGGATAATATTGAAGAAAGATATGAATGAGAAAGGATGTATTGTTATTAACTTAAATCAGTGGCATATGCTCCATTTTATTTTCTGTGGTGGAGCCTAAGTTTTTTATGTTTCCCTTTTTATTTATTGGTCGTGTGGATATAGCAAGGGTAAACATAGCTGAGTGAGTGGTTTACAATCAATTGAGCTACGGTTACGAGGCTCTGTTGGAGCACTAAATTACACGTGCTGGCATGATGTCATCAGGAAAGTTGTGGTGATTGTTTAGCGATGCAGTATGCATACTTGCTTCGCACCATATAGGATCTGACTTGACTTTTATCTGTTAGTGTTGCTTTCTCAATTTAAGATATGATGGTAGAGAATTTCAACCATTACTCTTCCTGTCATTAGATTCACCTCTGTCTGATATTTTTATCCAATTTGATGCTCTATCTACAACAGGAAGTCATCTTGATGTTGCGTATAAACTTCGATTGAAACGGACTGTTTATATAATATCAGCCAGAGATTGCAATCTGCGCTTAAAGAATTGGTGTGTAGTTTCATTCCATTGCTTTCGTCAACATAGCTTCAATAATAAGATTTATTCTACGTGAATGTCGCTAAAAGCCAATCACGTTTATGGTTAATGTCAATGCATTAACTGACGAAGCTTAAGCATAGTAAACTCAGAACATTTCTAAAATCACTTGTGAACCAATTGCATTTTACTATGATAATCTTTTCGATTTTCAAATGAATATGTGCTTCCATAAAAGTTGACACTTGTAATGTATTCTTATTAAGAATACTATCAAATGAGTATGAACAGCTTGAGCATAAAAAAATTTGCTCCTTACAATGTCATTATTATACATAAAAAATAATATAGTACTAAAAGGCATTGGGATCTTCCTCACTACAAAAATTATATATAACAACGGATAGTTTTAGATTGAGCCCATTTTTATATGATTGATATTAGAGGTAGGAAATCTATGTTTGTATAAAATGATATGCTTATGTAGCACTGAACCATGACAATTTAAAGGATACTGTGGAGCTCATTAAAACGTTGCCTGCTGGTTTTTTAGGGAGTATAGGAAAAGATAGTTTCTCGCAAAACTTGCTTTTTAAAATTTATCACGAGAAATATTAATTTATGTTGAATAAATTTCGCATAAACTCACTAAATCTGGCAAGTCTCTTAATTTGGTAAAATTGATTTTAGAATTACCAAATAATAATAAGATATCTTGAAATATTCTTCTAGTTAAGTGCTACTAACCCATCTCTTTGGGCATGGTTCGAGTACACATTGGGTAGACATCAAGTGACTAATTGAAGGTATCAGATCATGAGTTCATTTTAGAATACTCATTTCGAAAGGAAAGACGATTGTCTAAAAATTTCACATTGCATAAGGAAAAATCCACAAGACAAGTGCCAAATGGTTCCAAATCAACAAATCCGTATCCATTGTTTGTTTCTAGAGAAAGAACACAAGAAAAGAGGGAAAGTTTTAGATTTTCAAAAGAACAATAGGGAAAGAAGTTCTCTTATTTACCATTTCATGTTTGGCGTGAGTTTCCTAGCTACATATAGGAACGAATCTATTGAAAGAGGATATGCCAATCACTTAAAATTTTGAAATTAAATTTGTTCCAGCCATTCTTCTATGGAAGGCAAGAAGAGAACTGAAAATACAACAATTCCAAGCAAACAAGAGCACATTATTTAAGTTAAAATTTGCCCGTGTAACTTGGACAGAGAGAAATAGCAATGTATTTGGAAAAAGGAGATTACAATAATACATCATTACAATATGCAATTACATTTCTAATTAAAGCAAAACTAATAATGGCGGAATGGTTGCATAAAATTGGAGATGAAGAAGCTACAGTATGGGACAGTTCACATGATGTTCATGATTCGGAAGGCTCCTTGATATCGTCCATAGTAACTTTTGGGTAGTTCTCATAGCCCATAATGCTATTTATCCGTAGACGTGTATGTGGCTGTTACATGTTAAAAATCAACACATTGTCAAGAATCACAAAGACGAAATCATGTTTTTAAATAAGCTTTATTTGGTGAGATGTCACAAGAATTTTTAATTTTCATTCAGTTTCGCAGAAGTCATTGTATGGTTTAAGTAGCGTAACGTTAATGCAATGGTAATCTTATAATAAGTGTAATTAATTATAGCCACTTAAAAGGTGTGGTGAAGTGATGACTGCCATGGAAGGAGGTGTCTGGTTCCCAAATTCATGGTTCCAAAGGCATGAAATGTTATTTTGATGATAACCAATTTTTTTCATTTTACTCAAAAGCTCGGACAGATCATTCCACCAAACCACCAAGAAGGGTGGGATGATAGTTTGCATTAGATCCTAGGTTCAAACCTCCTTATTACTATTGTACACCAACAACATAATGGAGCAAAAGCAGGGTCAAAAAAATATGAAAAAATAGCTTCTCATTGAGAGATAGAAGCTTGATGGAAACAATGAGCATAAGACCAAGAAATTGCAGGGGTTTACTATTCTCTCCCTTGGTTGAATTCAACTTCGTGAAAAGTAACTAGATAAAAGAAAGAACAATTGAAAACTAAAGATGCAAAATGCATTTTAACAATTTTCATGCATATTGACTGCTTGTTGTAACTCATAATGGCTTATTTCTAGCCAAGAACATAATTAACCCGTAGTCAGTCACAAGAACAAAGAAAATGGATTCACATATTTTCAAGCTCCCTTCAGAGATTACAGGATACGAGAAAATATTTGATAAATAATTCGATTGCATTGTACCTGTCTGTGTCCAATGGTTCTGCGATAGTGTTTCTTCTTTTTATATTTGAAGACAATGACTTTGGAGTCTAAACCCTGCATAAAATTTAAAATAGTGTCTAGAAGATTTTTTAAAAAAAAAAAAAAAAAAATACTATCTGGAGAAGACAAACAAAAAGAAAGAGGTGTACCTGCTCTTCTACCGTTGCATATACCACAGCATTTGTTACTATTGGTTTCCCAATGTAGCAAGATGTGTCAGTGCCAACCAGTAAAACCTTATGTAAAGCAATCTGTGGTTCCCAACAGCTAAATTAAACTCATAATAAAAATAATCTTCGAAAATTACAGCAGTTATTCACATAGTATTATCACTTTAGCTGGTATCATATGAGTAAACTAATCAATGAACTTCATTCTCCAAACATCTTCTAGGCCTCTGGGAGAGCCAAAACTTTGATATAATAAATGAACAGATAAATTGTCTGTCTGTTGCAGATACATTTTCTTGTGACTACCAGTTACATCAATAACAATAACATATTATGGGATTTTTTGCCCCCAAAAATGACATGCTGTAATTCATGCACTTGCGCATGCATAAACACCATTCAACTGATTAGTAATAATGTTTGGGGAGAAAGTGATGGTAGTAAGCTTGTGATGCACATAATCAAATACAGGAAAAAAATAAAAAAGCATTGAAAGAATTCTAAGAATTATGCAAAACTGTGGCTGATGAGCTTAAGGCGTATCCCTATAGTAAGAAAAGACTTTATATTGTTGTTCCAGAACAGCAGAAATTAAGAAAAAGGTCAAGAAGTAAACAAGCTATCATAGTTATGCACCTTATCATTAACATTTGCACCTGACAACCTCTGAACAACAAGCTTTCTCCCGGGGTGAACAATATATTGGCGTGAACCAATCTAAACAATACAACAAAAACAAGTTCAGAATCACACAAAACAGAAGATAATATTAGCAGAAACCCCAAAAAAATCCCATTTACCCCATCCAACAAACTTAAGTGACAACAAAACAACACTTCAAACAACCAGAATTAACTGTTTTAATCGATGACCGCTACTTTTCAATAGCACCAAAAAACATATAAGCAATAATTAAAAGCATTTAGCAGCCTCAAATCTTGAAGTACAAGTGCAATTGGCCAGAAAAATCATCTGGGTCAACAATTTAAACCGCAGCTTGCAACTTTTCCACATTGGGTCACTGAATCCAATACCCAACTTTAGAAAAAATAATCAGAACTCACCATTATCACAGCGAAGAGACCGGGTTCCCATGAGGGTGCCTTAGCCGAGACAATCTGGGCCGGTTCAGGGTCGGTCGAACCGGTTTCTGTTTCGGTTTGGGCCACCGCAGATTCTGAGGACTTGGGAAGGGGTGCGAGAGGTGAGCAAGGCGAGAAAGTGAGGTTGTGAGAGTGAGAAGGAAAACGATTGAGATTGAAAGATTGAGAAAATAGAGGTTTAGGGCTGTGGGAAATGGTGCAATGGGTTCCGAAGGTAGCGCAGAGAGTGGAAACAGTTGCAGTGGCCATTTCTGAGAGACCTCTTCCTCTCTCTCTTCTTCTCAGGCCTATCTATCTTCTCTTCTTTCCCTATCCGTTTTTTCTACTCACTCCTATTTTTCACCCAAAAAATAATTTTAAATTGGGTTTTGCTTTTATTTATTTTTTTAACAATATAAATTGAACAAATGAAAATCAGGATGCACACCAGTGTAACCTCAAAGAGAAGAAACAATAAGTTTTTTTCGGGTATTTTATATTTTTTAGATTTCAACCTTTTAGGGGTAATTTTCCTAGCTTATATCAGAAAATTAATTCTTATATATTATTTTAACTAAAATTAGAACTACTCAAACAAGGATGAACTTAACTCTAGGTGAAAGTATTATAGAAAATTTGTCCCGTTAAAACAAACTTAAGTGAGTTTAAATTAAAAGAAGACAAAATTATACTTATTTTGCTTAATTTAATGTAAATTACACTTTATTTCTTTTATAAGATGTCAAAATAAGTCGATTATCAAATTGAATCTGATTTTTTTAATTTATTTATATGTAATCTTTAAAATATTATTCTACTTATCCTGAATTAAAAGATTAAGCCACTCAGAATACATTATATAAAATATTTATTTTTAATATAAAATTATATATATATATATATATATATATATATATATATATATTCAATAAATATAATATAAAAGAATTAAGACTTCATATTAAAAAAAATTCATACAATACACAATGAATTAAAAAATAAAAAAACTATAATGAATTAAAAAAAATAAAAAAAACCTATACTAATTTACTTCATAATTGGATCATATGTATAAGATTGCTTATTTTGGATTGCTTATTTTGGAGTTCAGAATTTCGATTTTGTTCTTAAAAGAAAGAAGATGGTTTTGTTCTTAAAAAATAAGATGTATTTAAATTATTCTTTACCTATATTTTTAAGTAATGTGATACTATTACAAGTATTAAAATAATATTTAAAAACATTTACCTCTCTCTATATATTTTTATCTTAGATTAATGTTATTATGATATTAAGTAGAATCCTAGCAATTCACATCACATTGTAAAACTATCAATTATATTTTAGTAAAACAATATAATTTATTATATTCTACGTGTTTTTGAAATATTCGTATTAAATATGTCATATCAAATACTAATATTTGACTCATTGAAAACACTATTGATGAAATTTAACTTTAGTGATGAAAATTTAATCTTAATATCTTATGTTAGAAATTATTTACACACGCTATAGAATGCGTAAAAAAACCACTGATACAAGAATCTCATTCAACTTTTAATCACATGAAATCGTATTTATATCATTAGATAATAAGTGAAACACAAGATATATCCTTCTCTTAATGAGTTATGTGTTTAATATTATATTATATTTCTTGAGGCCAAAATATCATCCCAAATATTATTATACACTCGGAAAAGAGAGTAACACACCCACAAATACTAACACACTCATAAAGGGTAACATATCATACATGCATCTTGATACACCAATCACATATAAATTATATGTATTGTTTCACATTTTGCATCTTTAATATTATCATCACCACACAAAATACATGGTTTGAGTAAGTTCTGTTTCCCTAAACTAAGGAAGACTTTATCGCCTAAGTAGTGTCACACTTCTTTAGTCACACAAGTCCAAATGAAAGAAGTAACACTTGAGCGATATTATTTGTTGTATCACCCAACAAGAATCTTATTATTTTATCAATACTTGAGAAACCATATCATTGCTCTAATATTGAGATTGACATGTAATTATATGGTCTCACATTTTAAAATCTGATAGACCACCACCACATCACCACTTGAGAGACCTCATATTACTTAGAAGTATTTACTCTACAGATAATCATGACTCATAGCTTAAGCTTGATATTAATTGAGTGGGTTTTTACAAAAACATATGTAACATATAATCAAAATCAATGTAAAATAATAATTTATTCTTACACTTACACACAATAACCATATTAACACAAACAATGTAATTATCTTCAAAACAAACTTGGACTTCGGGCAACAAAACACACAGATATTCATAATTGTAGTAAATACAATCATATACCCACATTATAGTAGTTTACATATCCAGTTTATCTCTAACTGAATTAGATACTAAAATTAACTACCTTTACCTAAAGGCAGTGAAAAATTTACTATCACTTTTCTTCTATCATCAAGTTTCCTAACGGTACTAAAGATTTCAATAAGCATATTAGGATGAGTCTTCCAGTCCTAAATCACGCAATAATGAAGTTTTAACATTGCTGTTCATGATTCTGCTTCTACAACCACCTGGATCGCCCCTTCTCATCATTGTTGCAAACTCCCCATAATTGATTCTCCCATCCTGAAAAAGGACACTTAAGTTAGAAAAAAAATGTCTTATTTGCTTGAAAGAGGAAGGTATCCTAGGTAAATTTATTCAAATATCACAGAAAGAAAAGCCTTATTTGGGACCAATAAAACGAAAGATGGAAGGGCTAAGAGAACGTTAATAGCATTTAAAATCTGGCTCAATATCAGTGATACAGATTAATAGCTCAAAATATTGAGAATCTGGCAATGTAAGTGCTTACGGAAATAAAAAGGATCAGTGTTACCTCTACAGGATGATTCCTTAGCTGAAATAAAAGTAAATTTGGTGATGATATTCAAAGGGTTTATTTTAGAAACCTGAGAATTTAGTAGATATCGCTAAAAACATTTTCAATATTGAAAAACTTTAGAATAGACGAGTAAATGGTAGAAATCAGAATTGAAAAAAATAGCAAGAGTTGCTTTAAACATCGAATCCTTATGTAGTCTCTAAACCTAAATGGTTGACTTCTAAGAGAAACAAGAAAGTAGAAACATATTTCACTTTGATAACGTGTTCAAGTGATGTCATTAATTTTATTGTTAAACTAAAATAAGAAAGCAACAATGAAGAAGTTGTTAGTTAAACTAAGCAGAGTGACAACACTCACATCAGCATACTAGTGATTTAGGGGAACTTACGTTGTCTTGATCAATCTCTTTGATCATCTCATCTAGATGTAAAACACCAAGGCCAAAGTCTCTACAAGCCTGTTGAAGCTCATCAATGGTGATATAACCACTACCATCTTTATCAAAATAGGAAAAAGCAGCAACCAAATTCTCCTCTCTTTCCATCTTATTCAAGTGCAGTGTAGCTGCGAGAAATTCCCCATAGTCTATTGTCCCATTGTTGTCTATATCAGCCTGCCAAAGTGCACAAGAGAAGCCAGTTAAAGATCACCCAATTCAACATACACAAAAGAAGCAAAAAAAAATATGAAGCTATTTCACATAACACCTCTGTTTGTATTGCATTCTATGATAATGATAATCTACCTACCGCATCCATAAGGGATTTAATTTCAGATTCCATGAGATCACATCCCACACTTTTCAAACCATCTTTGAGTTCCTGAAAAGTGATTGTCCCACTATTGTCTTCGTCAATCATTTTAAATAACTCTTTTAGTCCACCTATTTCCTCTTCTGAAAGTCTTTCTACTATGACCTGAAGAATTTTTTAACGTAAAATATAAGTACACGACTTAAATGGACACAATACTATACAAAAAACTGATAAAGCATACAGATAATTTATGTTTAGACAAGCTTGAGAGAAAATAAGAAGAAAAAGTAGAAATTGACTTTTATATGCACAAGCTAATTTGGAGAAACTCTCTCGTATAGCTTCTCTACATTTTTTTTTTCACTTGTGCACAAGCTAATTTTAACCTATAAGCAAAACAATTTCATTTTTTCTTTATATTTTTCTCTTCTAGAAGTCCTTAAAACAGACCCAAAATCAAAATGAATGGAAATGCTTAAACAAAGAGATCATAGAACTGAATTTAATCATCACCCTAGAACAAACAGAAATCTTACCAAGGATAGAAATATCCAGCAAAAGCAGAAAGCTTTTGTATATAAGAGAGAAATGGATTCATAGAAACTGACAACTTTTGTATATATAACTTCAAACTAAAAACTAAATGACATGTCGTCCAGATTTAGATACCCCTCCAAAAAAGGGCACATGCAACTTCTTATGTCACATATAAGGGATAGGAAAACACTCCTCTCACACCTAATGAGTGTCAAAGTATGAGACAAACACAAAACTGTTGGGCTTTATGGAGGCTTGATTTGAGTTAGTAGACGGTAACCCTAGTTTCTCCCTATAAATACACAACTTGTATTTGTAATCTTTAGCAATCACAAGTGAATAAAATTCCTCCTGTTGCACGTGGATTAGGGAAACCGAACCACGTTAAATCTTGTGTGTTGCCCGTGTTCCGTTTTTTTTTCTTCTATTCCTTGCAAATTATTTGTGTGTGTTGTTTGTTTAAGACTCATCAATTGGTATCAAGAGCTGGGTTCAACACGAGAACACAAATTGCGAGCAGAGCCACACAGCAGCAGAACCACCGCCGCTACAGAACCACCGCCGCTGTTCAGTGCAGATCGGAGCCGCCGTTCAGTGCAGATCGGAGTGCGCAGAGAAGCCGCTGCCGGGAGTGCTGTCGCCGCTACTGCAAAACTGATTTGGGCAGATCTGAAATCAGTTGTACTTGGTATCTCATCTAGTCGCTTGAAATGACAGAAGATGGAAAGTTCCGAATTGAGAAGTTTGATGGTACCGATTTTAGTTGGTGGAGAATGCAAATCGTAGATCTGCTTGTTCAGAAAGATTTGGATGTGGTTTTGGGTGACAAACCAGAAACGATGTTTGATGCACAGTGGTCAGGTTTCGATCGGAAAGCCATGTCAATGATCCGACTCTCGTTGACCAAGAATGTTGCCTTTAACATTCTGAAGGAGACGACAGCGAAGGGCATCATGGAGGCACTGTCAAACATGTACGAGAAGCCATCTGCAGCAAACAAAATTTTTCTGATTAGAGAACTGGTGAACACGAGAATGATGGAAAGCACTTCAGTTACCGAGCACATCAACAAGTTGAATTCGATCTTAGCCAGACTTGCGTCAGTGAGCATTAAGTTCGATGATGAAG
>Ga0209700_108593_pt1 | contig 12900 bp, 8 predicted proteins | sample SiratroredBW_FD_187528 | JGI IMG/M metagenome (GOLD analysis project Ga0209700, IMG submission 187528) | Root nodule microbial communities of legume samples collected from California, USA - Siratro red BW (SPAdes) (version 2) | ecosystem: Host-associated > Plants > Roots > Nodule | place: USA... | reverse complement strand
AGTCTCGTGAAATTAAAATATTAAAAAAAACTTTAATAGAAACACTCATACAAAACTAAGTGTATCATTGGGTGAGCGTTTAAAAATATTATTATCTCACTAATTCACTATGTCCTTTTTTTTTTTACTTCTTTCATTTTATGTTTAGTAGTTGTCTTCTTCTTCTTCTATTTTTCCTATTATTTCTTCATAACCAAGTTTAAGAACTCAGCATAAATAGTTGTTTGGTGGAAAGAGTAAATAAAGAGGTGTCATCTTTTGACCTAGAAATGCAGATTAGACCCATTGACAATACCATAACTTTAGTTCTAAAAAAAAAAAAGAACATTCAACACAGATAATAGAGATTATTTTCAGTACTCAATGCTGTTATATCTAAATAAGTAAATATAGAAATTATTATATAACTTGAGTTTTTGGACAGGTTTATGTTCTTAAACTTATGAAGATAAAACCTTGCAGACTTAGTTTTTAAATTTTAAAATATAAAAGTATCTAATAACTTCTTAATTAATAATCTCACTTCTTCCTGTTTTGAAAGCAAATAATTCAATACTAATCACTGAGTGCACTGGTGAACTGGTATGATTCTAGTTTATCTTTTGAAAATCTTATCAATTTAACATTTTATGCAAGACGTCGTGCTTAATAAATAGGAAAAGTAATAAATATACGATTTTAGTACATTGAAACAAATTAAATATAATAATAATAGTAACAAAAATGTATTATTATATTTACTCAATTAGATATTGCCATATGAAACCTATAAGACTTTTTAAATAATCCAATGCTATTTTTTTGTATAACCTACTTCTTAAAAAAGTTAAGTAGCTTGAGTATGGGTAGGTAATGTATTTTTACCTACTTGATAACTTATATTGTCAAACTTGATCTATTTTTACCTCGTTGATAACTTATATTGGCTAACTTGATCTATTTTTACCTAGTTGTCCACAACAAATTTTTCTTAATTAAATGTTATCAGAAAAATTAAGGTGTAATGTGTAAAAAATATAATCTCAATTTCACTCATAATAAAATGTTATATTTATCAAATTCATTGCGTTATTTATCAAGTGAATAAAATTAAAAGAAATGGGAAATACAAATATATTAGAGAAATAATAGATAAATGAAATAATTCTATGAAGGCGTTATCAATAAATGTGAAAAACCCATAGGAAAGAAAGCTAAAGGAGGTTGATTTACAAATAAAAATTTGTAAAGAGGACTATATATAATGTAGTTCATAAAATTGACTAAAATAAAGAATTTTAAGATATTTAATAAAAAGTCATATTATCAGTGAAATATTTGATACAGCAAAATAATGTCAAACAAATGTTGGTGCTATAAAAAAGTTTTTAAAAATAGAATAATGACATGTCATTTAATTGTAATTGAGCAATTGTCTATAATAGCCAATAAATAGAATCACTTAAGGTTATATTGAAAGTAAAAAAAAAAAAAAAACATTACACAAATACTGTAAACTTTTTTTGAAATACATATAGTCATAATTAATAAAAATGAAGTCATTATATAAGTTATTACCAACTTTATCTTCCATGCATTCCTTTATTTATTTTCTTCATCTTTGGTTTACATTAGAATTTTTTTACCCTTTATATATTCTTAAGAATTACTAATTACAATATATTGATATTATATGTAATATTAAAAAATAACTATTATTATTTTCAGTTTTTCATTTACATAATTTAAAATTGATATAAACTAATTTTATTCATATTCTGTAACTAATCATAAAAATTATATACAATAATTTTCACAGAGTCTCTCCTTGCGTTATAAATAAAACCATTGAAATTTAAGTATTTAATAATTAGAGTATGTTTAAAATAATTGGTAAAAATATGTGTGGTTCAAATTTTATCGTAAATAGTATTTTAATTACTGCAGTTATATATGTTTAATAATAATAAATAAATAATGATGATGATGATGTGTGCAAACACCAATTTTTAAGTTATTTGTTGCTTAATTTTTGTTTAATGGAACAATGTGTGCAATTCGTGTGTGATTCATGCTTTTTACCACATTTTGTTATAATTTTATTTGTTATTAATTTTCACATTTTTCATAATTTGTTTTTTTTTTTTTTTTTTTTTTTTTTTTTTTTTTTATTTTTTTTATTTTTTATAATTTTTTTTTTTTTTTTTTTTAATTTTTATTCTATCTTGTGCCATGTTTTGAAGCAGAGACACGTGGTACGTGCGAAGCTTCAGAAATTAAACTTAACCGTTGGGCCGCGATCCACAAGGGTATTTCCGTCAATGCCACTGAAATTCAAACAAATACTGTAAAAAGGTCGTAGCAGAGCCGCTCTATTCGTTGCAGAACATACTCACTGAGAAAAGCAGCAAAATGGAGAAGATCTGTGTCGCCGTTCGCCTCCGTCCTCCGGTGTCCGATGACTCCTCCTCCGCGGTTGGAACCTTCTGGAAGGTCGAAAATAACCGCATATCTCTTCACAAGATCCACGGCACTCCTCTCTCAGCCTCTTCTCACGCTTTCGGTAGGTCGCCGTCATCGTCCATTTCTTTCACCTTTCTGTTTCATTTTCAAATCTACTCTCCAATTTTTCATTTCCAACTCTTTTAGATCACATATTCGACGAAAGAAGCACCAATGCTAGCGTCTACGAGATCCTCGCCAAGGACATCATTCACGCCGCGCTCGATGGCTTCAACGGTATCCAAATTCGATTCTCGTTCTTTTCTCGTATTTACTCATTGTTGTTATTATTATTTTAGTTATTTTGGTTTTGATATTCGTCTTGGTCTTAGCTTAGTTCAGGTGGTAACCAAGTAAACAATGTTGGATTAAGATTTAAAGCAAATTGCATCCATCGTTCCAAGGATTCATGAAATTACATAAACTTCTCCATCATTTTTAAAAGACTAAGGGGATAAGGAGTGTAGGTACAGTGTTTTTTAAACAATCAAGGGTGATTATTACAGGGGTTAGAAATTTAGGAAGAATTTGAGTAATTGTTTGGAAATCTCAAGAATGGTTAAGGTAATGTATTGTAAGATTTATCGTATGCTTTGGTTGTGTATTTTTGGGAATCCTAATCTTCATCTTAGAAGCTGATTTATGAGGTCAAGATAGACATAAATTTAGTTAGATGTATCCTAGTGAAGTTCATTGGCACTCTTGTGCCCCTGCTACAAAGACTGTATTTACTAAAATTTATGATGTACCAGTAGAGAATTAAAGTTAAAAATAGGGATAAACTACAGCAACTATGTTAAGTTGAAACGAAGTGATTTTATGTTTAGATATTTTACTTTAAAAACAAGTCTCACTAACAAGTTTTCTTTCCAATTGTTTCAACTAATAATCAATTTTTCAATGGACTAAACGTCTGACCATTTACTTACCGTAAAATAGGGACAGCTACATCATAGCTTAACGTAAAGTTAATTTTGAAATGAATTGATTTTATGTTTAGATATTTTATTCTAAAATCAAGTTTCATTATCTAGTTTTCTTTTCAATTGTTTCAAATAGTAGTCAAATTTTCAATGGACAAAAGTTCTGAACATTTACTTAAAATTACCAGTATTTCAATGTGCTTTTGGAGGATGCTACGAAAATCCAAACATTACTCTTGTAATTAATTTTTTGTAATTTCTAAATATGAATGTTGATTTGTTGAGTTCAAGTCAAATGCTATGCACAGGAACTGCATTTGCATATGGGCAGACCAGTAGTGGCAAGACATTCACCATGAATGGTTCTGAAACTGATGTGGGAGTGATTCCTCGAGCAGTTAGAGACATATTTGCAACAATTGAGACGGTAGGTTTAGTACTTAGTACGAGATTGTTTCAGTTTGTTCAAGTTTGTGGTTATTTATGTAATTTTGATGTTTGGTTTGATGCTTGGTTCAACCAATTCGGTGCCTCAGATGTCTGATCGAGAGTTTCTGATACGAGTTTCCTATATGGAGATCTACAACGAAGAAATTAACGACCTTCTTGTAGTTGAAAATCAAAAATTGCAAATTCACGAGAGTTTGGAGGTTACATAGTTGCTATATGTATTCTTTTTAAAATTTGATGTGCCTTCATACTATAGAAAATGTATGGTATAAATGGGCTGACTTTTATATTTTGATTTTTGTCAGCGTGGAGTATTTGTTTCAGGACTGAAAGAGGAAATTGTAAATAATGCTGAACAAGTGCTGGATCTCATTAAAGCAGGGGAAGGTTTGTGTTTATACTGATACTTGCTTATAGTGGAGTTTGAACGTATGCATGCTTATTTAAGTTGGTGATTGTTCTTTGATACTTTTACAGTTAACAGACATTTTGGTGAGACAAATATGAATGTAAGGAGTAGCAGATCGCACACAATATTTAGAATGGTATATCTTAAACTTTTTATTTGCTACACTTACGTTTCTGAAAACCTTTCCTCATAAAATCACTCCTAAATCATGTGCTAAAATGAAATATGCAGGTGATTGAAAGCAAAGGAAAGGAATCCAATTCTTCCAATGATTGTTCCATTAATGATGTTGTTCGAGTTTCAGTCTTGGTTTGTATTCTTTTCTCACATCTTCCTTGTATATAAGAAATTCTTACTGAATAATTCGCATGCTTATTGTGGAGTTTGTGGAACTAGAATTTAGTAGATCTAGCTGGTTCTGAAAGGATTGCCAAGACTGGAGCTGATGGAGTGCGTTTAAAAGAAGGAAAATATATTAACAAGAGCTTGATGGTTTTAGGAAACGTTATCAACAAACTAAGTGAGGGTTCGAAGCAAAGGTATATAGTTATTTGCCCTGCCTCCTGTGCAATATTTTAATTTTGGGGACTTTTTAGAAGATAATAATGCTCTGCCCCTTTTTGTTTTATGGCAGGGCGCATATCCCTTATCGTGATAGTAAATTAACTCGTATACTGCAACCTGCTCTTGGTGGTAATGCCAAAACTTCCATCATTTGTACCATAGCACCAGAAGAGGTAGAGGCTGTGATTTTGGTTTTGCGTTGCTCTTTTCATCTTGAGATCAACAATATTTTAATACTAATATTTCTCAATCCATTCAGATTCACATTGAAGAAACAAGGGGAACTCTTCAGTTTGCCAGTAGAGCCAAACGCATCACGAATTGCGTTCAAGTGAATGAGGTCTGTGTATTTTTATTTACTTCAAGTTTACTATCTTGTAACTTTTACCCTATTAAATTTTATTCTCTCCTTAAAGTTTCATATTGCTTGTTGAATATGAACTCGTAGGTTTTCTACGTGCATATATGTAGTCACGCCTAGGTACCATTATTGTGAAATGTTTACGTTTTACAATGTTAAGTTTCCACCATGCTGATCTTACAGAGCTTGCGTATTCCGCATTAGCTTTGACGATGGTGATTTTTTTTTTTCTTTCTTTCTTAAACTGCGTAAGTTTGAAGAAATTTTAAAACAATTTATACATACTGGTGCCCGACAGGATACTAGCGGACTAAAGTGAATTGCGTCAAGCCTGAAATTTTCTCTACATTTTACTTGTTTTCCTCAGGGAATAGTTAACATAGGTAGCTATATAGGCATAGGGTGTGTTTTCATGTGCATGCTGGTACTTGTTTATAGCCTATATTTGGCCACTGTGTCTTGATAATAGGAATTTTACAGATATTGACGGATGCTGCCTTGTTAAAACGGCAACAACTAGAGATAGAAGAACTACGTAAGAAGCTTCAGGTAATCATCTCCTGAAGATAATTTGTACATTCAAAATAAGAAAATGTTACATTACAAAAATTTCTTTTCAGGGATCCCATGCTGAGGAGCTCGAGCAACAGATTCTTAAACTCAGGAACGATTTGCTGAAGGTATGTCTGACCTTTCAAATTCCTATGCTCTATGCATAGCTAGAGGCATTAAAGTTCATTTTAAAGTATTACCATGAACTCTGTTTTATCTTTTGTATTAATTAATTAACTATCTGCTTATATCTCACTGTACAGTATGAAATGGAGCGTGGGAAACTTGAAATGGAATTGCAAGAGGAGAGGAAATCACGTAATCAATGGATTAGGGAACAACGGACGAAATTTGAAAATTCTACTACAAAATCTTTCTCAGACTGTTGGACGAACGACAGTCAGGTGAACCTCGTTTATCTGAATGATCATTATATCTGCACGTTAAACCGAATTTCGTAATCACTTTTGTTCCATAGTTAACATGATTTTCATTCTCACTCTTTCTGATATTGTAACCATTTTATTCATTAGGGACCAGGATTTTTGAGGCACGGATTTATGGAAGAGTACAGTGATATTAGTAGTATATCTCAAGGAGATATTTTCAAATCTCCGAAGGCAGATCCCAGTGCTTTTGTAGTGAGGCGATCAAAGTACTCAACGTTGCCAGATCAAAGCCCCCTTCCAGATGCTTTCTGTAACGTGGCTGATGAAGATATGTGGTTGAAAATGAACAACGGTTATGTTGCTGACCTTGATTCCCTTCAAACTACTCCTCCCACCAACAGAAAAGTCCAGTCATTCCCGACAATTGATACAACTCCTGTGAGTACATATGTATTAAGTTTTTTCCCAAAGAAACTTTCTTTTAAGTGCTCTTGCATTTCTATTGTTTCCCATCCATCCACATCTCCCCAAAAGTGAAACAAATAGAGTAGAAGTCGGTGTCTAGACATACATGGTGGAAATTATTTTTTTAATTTGTTTGGCTGATGGATTTTGCAAAATTTCCTTTGTTGATTTCACCATTTTGACCAAACGGTATTGAACAATTATAGACTCACCTGTTCATGATCATGTAAAGGTTTTACAAAAGCTGGAATTTGTGATAACCATTTTTGTAGTTCAAATATTCAGTAAGTTGACGCCCCTGTGACTTGCGCGTGACTTTTAATTAATGCATATTATGATATTAATATCTTTTTTTTTATTGAGTAGTATATGATGCGTTTTTTGGCCGTTGTTACTTACTTTGGTTTGACCTGTGTTTGTCAGGGTTGTACAAGTGAAATTGAGAAGTATGAATTAGAGGTTCAAGATTTGAGGAGACAACTGGAATTAGCTAAAGAAAGGATAAATGAACTCGAGGTCAGTATCTGATAGATATTCTATCTCAAACTTAAATTTTGACTCTAGAATAGAAGACCACTAAAAATAGTTTAACTTGATTTATGAATAAAAAGGAATCATTCTTCCAGTATGATGTTACAAATTACACTAATGATAATTATATATATCTCTCATGCACTCTCTTAGAATTTTTTTAATTTGTAATATTTGGAATCCATTTGAACTACTGATACAGTGATATAAAACATAATAGTTTCTTTAGAGTAGACCATCCATAAGATACCATTGTATTCGTCTCATGTCATTGTTCAGCATGATGTTCTGTATTATTAGCATTTGTTGTTTGAGCTTCTCTTTGTAAGTCGGTATTATAGTTGGCTCTATGTTAATTTCGTGTGTTAATCCAGAAAAAGCATTCAAATGAAGTGCCATCAAGCAAGCAATTAATGGGTGAAGCACCAAAACATCAACAAGAAACACAACTAATTCACGAATTGCCTCTGGGGTTATCTGAATCTGTGGGAAATTTCAAAGATAGCTTTGAGGAGGTTTTGTCAGCAATGCAGGTTGAATGAGTGCACTATATCAGTCTTTTTGAACTTTATTGATCATTTCTAGAAACAGTAAAGTATTTTCCTCCTGTGTCTAAACAGAGATGTGCATCGGGTGGCACACTATCGACTGAGAAGATACTTTCAACCGTGAGTGAAATTGGAGCTCATCTATTTGCAACTTTGGAAGGTCATTTTGCAGTGAATATGTGTGGTCAAAGGTCTTCCTCTGGAAACAGTAATGTAATCGATGGACAACAAAAGATGTTTCGCCAGAGGATTGACAATATAATTACATCACTGGAGTTATCGAAAAGCTCAATAACAGAAGGACAGGAGAAGGAACAGAAGTGCAGCTGTGAACACAAGGTAGTTGTCTGCTCACAAATATCAAGATATCAATCATCAATCATGGTTTTATTCTTTGTCTTATTTTTAGGGCTTCTGTCTTTGAGAATTCCATTGCCATTAGTACAATAGTTAACTGAAGCCTTGAGTGGCACGTGTCCAGTAGCTGAAATTGAGCAAATCATTAAGAAATTATAGATATATAGTGGCTTTTACACGGGATTTTCATGTTTATAAAACAATAAAAATTATCTACAGTTCATTTCTTCTACCATGTGGAATGTGTAATGGTTAGAAATAAAATGAATGTTGTTTAACCAGTTCCTCCCATGGTCTCCTTTTACAAAAATATATAGTTGTATGTTATTTTTTTTTTATTATAATAGCTATCCATTGATAACAATATATTAGATAAACTAGATACTATTGCAAAAATTAAAAAGATTACAGAATTCCATTTCATCTATGTTACAAGTCTGTCTCTATAAGAATCCATTTCATTGTGCTATTGGATAAGAATAAAGTAAAATCAATTTACAAATTTGGATTGATTTCTCTTTAGCTATTTATAGAATCAAGTAGGGAAGAGAATTGTTGAGTGAACATATAGAATTACATTATATGGTAAGTTGTTATTGATTATCCTAAATCAAATTTTTGTGACAAAGGGCTCTGGTTTGGGAGGTGAAACTGCTTATTCAAAAGAGGATTTATGTGAAAGATATGAAAGCATGGGAAGGGAGTTACTGCTTTTGAAAGTCGAGAGAGAGTCTTTACTGCAGAAGTTCTCTGAATCATCTGAGAAACTATCAATGGTTTCCAGCCAAAAAGAAAATGTTTTGAAAGATTTAAATACTGAAGTGCTGAGAAGGAAAAAACTAGAAGGGGAAGTTAAGCAGATTGCTGCAGCTTTTGCTAGTCGTCAGGAATCACTCATTTCTCTTGGTAGTGATCTTAAGACCAAAATTGAGAAATGGAGAGTCCAGACTCCAATTTCAGTGCCCAAATCTTTAGGGTGAGTAGTAGATATAGTGTGAATATGGGAGTTGAGCAGTTATGTATTAAATTTGTTATACAGTCATTTGATTCTAGCCAAACTTAGATTTAAGTTTTTATTTATTTTACTATTTATAGTGTTTAACTTTGAATTTGAATAATCTAATGTAAATTTAGTTGTAATTTGACTGTGAAGAAAATTTAAACTAAATGGAAATTAAAAAAAAGAAAAAAAATTACAATGTATTAGTTTTGTGAATGATTTTTACACTCCTATCAATCATAAATTAGTAGGTATAATAAGATAGTTGATTTGTACAGTAATTAACTTACAAAATAATATTTACCATGATTTTTAATTTGTTAAAATTGTATTCCTTTTACATTAAATTAAATCCTCAAACCACAAATGCATGAAATGAAAAAGAAAATATTTAGATAACAGACAAGCTTTTCATTCTGTAAGAAAAAAAAAAAGAGTATATTAATGAAATTAAATTGATTTCTTTATAAATTAAAATTAGTTTATATATAAGTTATAAGCAAATATTTGGAGAGACTAAATAAAAGGTATTTCTATAAATTAACTTTTAAGTGCGCTAATTTTAATTTGTAAGAAAATCAATTCAATTTGTTTTTTATACAGTATAAGTCCTTATAGAGAGATTTGTCACTACATTGCAACAATAAAATAAATAAATAAAATTAATTTCGAAGTGTTAGACACCTAAAATATAAAGAAATGCAGAAATCTTAAAATTACATTGAAATGCAGAGTAACTTTGAAAAAATAATGTAAACAATTTGAATTTAAATAAGAAAGACAACTTAAAAAAAAAAGTTATTGGAATTCTGCAGTGTAATGAAAATAAATTAATAACAACAAAAATAAAGAAGCAAAAATGTAGGTTGAAAATCAAAGAAAAAAATGAAGAGGTAGAAAAGAGCAAGAAGCTAAAAATGTAAAAGTTGAAAATGAAAACTCAAAATGAAGAAGAAATGTATTCGTTAACTCTTAACATTATATGCATTATATGTGTTCGTGTTAGATAATGTTCAATGTGGTTTGACAATTAAACTAAAAGAATTTTAGTCTTGATTCTCTACTATTAAAGAGATTATTTTATATAATAAATGAGAATAAACACAATTATAGAAAAAAAACTTTATTAAACATAAATATCAAATTATTAAAAAATCACATATGAATCAACTCTAGCATTAATGAAAAATACGAAAAAAAAGTAAAACTAAAAATTATACTATGAGATGTTTCGATTGTCTCCTTTCTTTCACAAAATCAATTCAGACTTAATTTTCAATTATTTATTAGTTTCATTTTCATCACATACTAATAAATATTGTAAAATATTTGAAAAAAATTTGTTGTAGATCAAGGAAGAATTGTATAAGATTATCGTTGTAGAAAATTTGAAAAATTTCTGTACAGAAAACTTAATTGAATTTGAAACAAATAAAAATATATGCAGATAATTAAATAAAAAATAAAAAAAAAATATACTTAAAATTCAAAATTTAAATTTAGTCAATTAATTTTATTTGTGTAAATTATATTTAAAATAAAATAATAAATTTATTCTAAAAAAAACATGATTAGAAGTGTCTAACATAAATAAATATATACTCATCATTTGTTCAATGAACTTAAAAAAATATGACAGCAAACAATTACTCTTTTTATTCTTGTATATTTGTTGAAGATTAGATACATAAGATCTTGTTAAAGATTAAATATTTTAGTACAATACTTATGATAATATAATTAACTTCATTTGTGTTAAAAATCATAAATTAACTTCAATCACCATTTTATATTTTACATCAAACAATTTATTTTATGTGTCTTTGCACTTAATTTCTAAAAACTATCGGTGTTGTGTTATCAGAAATTTCAATATATCATAAAGTTAGAATTAAAAGTTGATTTAACCCAAATTTTATATACTATTTTTGTCCTACAACAACATTTCTTGTTTTGGTTTTATTTTTGCAGTTTTTGGAATCCTAAGAGGACCACCTTAAGCAGTGATGAATGTTTGAATTGAATGGTGTATACTGTTGTTGGAGGGTTTGATTGCACACTTCTCAATGCTGTCATTGGAAATTTAGTTAGTTTGGTGATTTTGCATTTATTTATTTCAGATGTTCACGCCAACCAAGTTTTCCAAATAATCACATTTTTCTAGTGCTGTTATGCTTCTTTTATAAAAAAAGAACAAATAAAAATACTATATAGTTTTCGAAATTTACAATGTATTAAATTTTTCTCATTTTTATTTTATGTTTTTGAAGTAGTTAATGTTTTTGTATATTACTCTATCACAAATTATAATGTATGATGATTTTGGTGATTTTCATGATAATAATTTTAAAAGTCATGATAAAAGAGTTCGACTGGATTGTATTTTTCATCTCTTTTTAGTTTCTGTTATTAGATTTTGGTTTTTCAATTTTAGTTTTGATTTTTTAAAAATTTATACCTTTTTATTTAATTTTCAGAAATTTAATTTTATATTTTAATTAATTAAATCATTTGCTAATTATATTTTAAATTAATATTTAAAGTATAGTATTTAATTAAAAGAAAATAAAAATATATGACGTTCGTAAAATTGAAAATAAAAAAAAATATGTTCATAAAAAATTAAACTGTTAAAGAATTTGAGTCTACTTCTACCGGTACTAATGATATATTAATTTAAATTTTTACTTTAATTTATTACGATAAATATAATATTTAAACATAAAATTTTCGTAATCCATACATAATAAAGTTTTAACTCCTCTATCTATTTCTACTAATCCGTATTATGATTAATGAAATAAAAAATTAAAAAAAGTAAAAAAATTGAATTATTTAGAATAAAAAAATACACAGTATTCTTACATCTTTATTTATTTTCTTTTAATTTAAACAACAGTTTTTCTAATCTTTCATTTTCACTCCTTAATCCATCCTAACAAAACCATAAATATAACCACCAATTTTGTTTTGTTAAAATTAAGAACCAACAACCAACCAATCAATCATGTTGCTTGTTGAAGGTGAGAATTTCAGACAACATTAATAATGTACAAATTGACCAAAACTTCAACTAACACATGCTTCAAGATCAAGTGATGCCAATGATTTGAAAACGCTTTCTGACAAAAGAAAAAACTTTAAACAACAAGTATAAGAAATTATACAATGTTGACATTAGTTTGATACTAGTTTATGAATCCAAATTAATATTCTCTCTGCAACTGCTATTACTTAAAAAAAACATAATTTTAATTTATAAGATTGTCAAAAAAAGAAGTTTGTGAATTATAGATATGTGCTTTGTTTTAAATATAAAAGTAAAACATTTGCTTTCGTCATATAGTAATTGTAGAAACTAAAATATGAGAGCAAAGGCATTAGACTTTCTCTAATAAGGGTTCTTCGGAGTAGAGGGTACCAATGAACTTTCATGTAATTTGTGTGGTGAAGTAGATAAATTTTATTATGATTTTTTTTATTTGTAAATAATCACGGAGAAAATGAAGATAATGGTTTCAATTTTAACAATTAAAAAAAATTGAAATCATTAAGTGAAGGAAGATGAATAACCAACAAATTAAAAAAACACATAATAAAATCATAAAAATATTTAATTAAAAATAATTTGAATTGTGAATTTAGATAATAAAAGCATCACGACAAGGTGTTGCTGATAAAAAAAAAAAAAAAAAAAAAAAAAAAAGAAAAAAAAAAAAAAAAAAAAAAAAAAAAAAAAAGCATCACAACAAGGAAAGCTCATGGAACTCACAAAGAGTCATAAAAGTCTAACCCATGATAATCAGTGCACGAATTAAGATAAAGAAAAAAAAAATCAAATTATTTTAAGAATGACTAAAATTACGATAA
>Ga0209700_108591_pt1 | contig 12902 bp, 4 predicted proteins | sample SiratroredBW_FD_187528 | JGI IMG/M metagenome (GOLD analysis project Ga0209700, IMG submission 187528) | Root nodule microbial communities of legume samples collected from California, USA - Siratro red BW (SPAdes) (version 2) | ecosystem: Host-associated > Plants > Roots > Nodule | place: USA... | reverse complement strand
AAAAAAAAAAAAAAAAAAAAAAAAAAAAAAAAAAAAGTGCACAATTTTTCTAGAAGTAGGAAATTTTAATTATTTTTAATTAAGGATTCATTTTGTTTTTATTGAAATTCTTCGGAAAAAGAAATTCTTCGATTTTATTGAAAGTATTTACATCTTTTGTATTACATAACACTAATTAATTGCTTGTGTGACGGGGAATAAAAAAATCAAGTAATCAGTCCATTTGACGCATAATAGTATTTGACAATAATGTCAATTTGTAAGGCACAAAAGAAAATTTACAAAATGATATTATTTATCTACTCTAAAATAAATATTAAAAGACTAAAAAGAATCATTTCAAATTTTTGTAAGATGAAAAATATTTAAAAAATAAATAAATTCTATAAGGAAATAAAAACATTGATTTCAATTGTAGGGATGAAAAACAAAGAAAAATTTATTGAAATCAAAATAAAAACTTGGTTTTTAAACACTAAAATCATATTTTAAGTTTTTCATAAATGTTTAAATTTTATTTATATTATTTTGATTTGTAGTTTTTCTTTTAGAAATAACAAAGATACCTTGGAAAAATATTAGAGATCACTATATTTTTTTTAATAAACTTATATTTTTTCTTGTAAATAATAACAGAGATAATTTAATATATAACTAAAAAAATCATATATATTTAAAGGATGATTCTTCTCCTTCAAATTTTCAAACTCATCAATAATTAAATCAAAACTTTTTTTTTTATAGATGCAGTTATTAGAAGGGAAATATATGATAAATAAAATCATAGTTAAAAACTGGTTATAAAAAATATAAGATTTCATGTTCCTAAAGAGAATTTTGATATTATTTTTTCTAAAAGAACACTTAAATTAGTTAGAGTATCAATTTTTTTTTTTATAAAAAACAAAATATAATTATTCAAATTCTTATATTTCAGACGTTGTTCACACATAAAAGACTTTTTTTTAATATAAAACAATAAAAGTTTATGTATAAGAAATACATTACTATATTATGAAACTAGTATACTTTATTGTCAAGTAGGTCAAAAGAGAATTATTTTTTTCTTCAAAAATGAAACATTATAAGTGAGAAACAAGAAACAGTAGAAACAATAAGTTTATGATTTACTTTTCTTTTACAGAAATAAAAGTTTAAAAAGAAAAATGAGTTTATGTTTTACATATAGAAGAGAATGAACTGAATAAGTAAAGAGATTAAATATAAGAAAAAAATATTTTAATCTTCTTCCCCAACCCGTTTCATCAGTTTTTATTTTTTTTTATTATATTCGAATTTATGAATTAATATTTCTTAAAATCAATTAACTCGTATTACAAAATCAAATTAAAAATATTCGTAATTTAATTCTCATTATTATATGAAGGGAATTTTTAAAAATTTTGGGACCAGGACATCCTCTTGCCTCTCTCTCACATGAATTTTCAATCAATTCTTTTCGTAAATTACAACGTAGAAGATGTTTTTTTATCAATATCCACGACTAGGTCCATAAAACTTAAAGATCCTTTATAATAATTATAAAGGAGAATTCGGTTTTGGTAAGAACGCACTATATTTAATAATAAACATTGTAAATGGTTAGAACTTAAACGAGATTATTACGTTAACTTGGTAGGATCCCAATCTGTTTAGTGTATTTCACATATAAATATTGTTAGCATTCTAGGAGGCATGTTTTCACCCATGTGATAATCAGTGGTGGTAAGAGACTTAAAGCTAATTAAAAAAATAAACATTTTCTAAATTAATAAAATAATTAAAATTAAGATATTTTTATCTAAAATTTATTTTTTGAATCTGTGTATTTTTTTAAATTGTTAACGTTGTTCTATATGATATATATATATATATATATTTGGAAAAAAATTTATTCTTTTTATATAATTAAGAATATCAATTGGTTTATCATTTTCCAATCCTATAATCTCCTTTTAAGATATTTAATTCTGAAAATAAATTTAAGCCATCAAGATCCAATAAATTATCATGTTTCAAATACTTTTTAAGGTTTAAGCATTTTTTTTCAAAAGTACACAACCCAATAAATTTAATTTTTTAATACTAAATAAAAAACCAAAAAATCTTCATATATTTTAAATTGTTCAAATCTAGTTGGACTAGAATAGTCTTATTAAACAATTCACAACAAAAAAGAATACTCTATCTAAATCTGTAAAATAAATGAGACGTGTGCTTTCATGTTTCACCCTATTAGACAAAAATTATGATACAGAAAAGTGTATTGAGTATTTGTCTTTTGGAAGATCTATATCAATTATTCTAGTAGGGTCTTTTTCTACTAATAAATCTCTCAATTTCGTATCAATATCCTCCCATTGACTTGAATCATATATATTTTTAATATTACAGTCATTTTGTCTTGTAATTTCATTTTCGTTATTATGAGTTTGAGAATCAGAAATATTATCATGAGTTTGAGGATCAAAATTATTATCTTCGTTGACTACTTTATTGTTGTATTCATCTATATTTATATTGTTATCTTCTTCAAAGAAGACCCACCTGTATTTTCTAATTTACTTTTTTATTTATTTTTATAAATTTATCGATAGCCCCTTCTTGTGCTTTAATAGAAAGTTCAACTCTTCTCTTTTTTTTTGAAGTTTTGAATAACCTGATTCAAATCTTCTAGTTGACAAGTTTGTGTATTTTTATATAAAATTAAAAACTATAATATATATCACACTGAATATTACTTATAAGTATATAAAATGAGACTAAGTTAAAAAGATAAAACCTGATTGTCAAGACAATGAACTTGATCGTAGTATCTTGTCTTGAAGTCTCAAGTTCCCTACTATTTTTGGATCATGTCCTTTTGTATTTATAAATCTAAATTCTCTTCCTTGAATATGTACAAATTATGTTAAGATTAATTAAACAATAATGGGAAATAAAAAAAATAAGATCAATTCATCAATCTCATATTATTTTTACCTTGATGCACTCAAAATGAGCAAAAGTAAACACAAATTCTTTCTCAATCAATCTACCATTCCAAGTCTCCAAATAAAGATGCATGCATAAATGCAAAGTTTCCAAATAAAGATACATGCATAAATGCAAAGTATAGAATGATGAAGCAAATTTGAGATTGGAAACAAATTGAAATAATATTATGGAAGAACAAAGAGATAGAGGAAGGAAGAAAGGAGATAAGTGAAGAAGAAAGGAGAGAAGTGGAAGAGTCTGATAATGAAAAGACATAAAAAAATGATGTTAACATGTTGGAATATAGGAAAGATGTAGGAAATTAGAAAGTTTTGATAGGTATGATTTATTGATTGTTCAATTCCTTTTTTAAAAAATATTATTAATTTATTATAAGAAAATTTTAAGAATATTATTCCTTAAATAATATTTATAGTACCAATATAAATTTAAAATCATTAAAGAATATTTATAGCACTGCTATAAATTTAAAGTCAATAAAAAATTAATTTTTTTAGTATAATTTTAAAATTAAATATTTTTTTATTTTATAAGAATATATGAGTATTAAATTTTCTTGAGATCTTTGAAATCTTGAAGTCTAAAGTGATTGTTTTACCTGCTTAGGCCTTGAGCCACCCTTAGTGATCATTGTGTGAGTTAATGAATAACTTACCGATACAAACATAAAAATAGCTATTGTGTGTAACTGGTTTTACCATATATAAGAAGTCTTGGTGAATATCTTTAATTACAGGCTTAGAAAATTAATTTTTAAAGTGAATTATTTAGTGGCGGTTATATTAAACTTATGTTATATTTAAAAAACAATATATTGTATTTATAGTTGGTTTAAAACTAATTAGAGATTCTAATTTGTATCATTTAACTCTACTTACTTTTTTAAGTGGTTTTCTTCTCTTGAAGTATTTTTTTTAACAATTTTTCCCTTTTCTAATAGGTTTTGATTTCCTTTTGAAATTTCAACTTCTCTACACCCTAATTTGAATCTTTATTTGAATATCAATTTTTTTACCATTTTCTTTATGAAAACAGACAAAATACATTAAGAAAGTAAAAATTGAATTATGTATTTAAAATATTTTATAAATTTTCATAACAATAACGTGTCATGAAGATATTAAACATAACTTGAAGTTGATAGGCACATTATAAAATATAATTTGTAAAACTTATTTTAACTAACATCTCTCATTTTTGAATTAGTTGTAGTATAATATACAACTAAAAGAGATAAACATAGAGGAAGATTTATACTAAATATTTTTACACTGGTTTATTTGAAAATCTATAATACATTTCATTCTTGAGCAAGACAATCAAGTTTCCTAATATGCTAATGTTGTAAGATATAAAGTAAGTATTCTTTCTACCACAATCACTTGTGATTAAACACGGAGTTTTATTTGAGTCATAACACTCATGACTAAACAACTTAAGTATTCTTTAGACATGTAGTCGCTCATGACTAAAACTCGGCATTATTTGCTACAAAGTCACTCCTATCTAAATAAATTTGGATTATAAAGAAGTGTTATAAAAGATCATAGGGTTTGCTTAATAAAAAAATAAATAACATCATAAGACGAATATACTTTACTCTTCTAGATTGTTATTGAACACAATAGTGTTCTTGCTCAGAAATTAAGGCTTTAGGATTACTTAATATTGCAATAGTGTTATTACCATCAATGTCTTTGTCAACCTTTATTCTTTAAGGATATCTTTTATATATAAAGGACGGGAGTAAAGAGTCGTTGTAAATACTTTGGAGTCATTGTCTTGTGAAGTTCTTCTTCCTTTTTGCATCTAAACACATTCAAGCTTGAAGATTCATTAAATGTTTTTCATGCAACATTAAATGTGCATCTCTTCTTTATACAACTTTTTAATACACATCATGACTTATTAAGTCTAGGTTAGATAACTTCTTCCAAACTGTACATTTCATCTTATTCAAAAATTTGTAGGTATGGAGCAACTGTAGCATCTTCTTCAACAAATCTTTGATGTAGATACATCTTCACAAAGTCCTCTTGTAAAAAAAAAAAAAAAAAAAAAAAAAAAAAAAAAAAAAAAAAAAAAAAGAGACAAACATTCCTTACATATATCGAATAAGCCTTTATAAGTATGTGACATGTACCGTGAAATAATTCAGACTACGTGTACCTATTCTTTATCCAAGCAAAAGCTTATCAAACACAAATATATAAACAAGGTGGTATGTGTCTATTCGGTCAGATGAACAATTGTGTCTATCAAGCTCTAACTTCTTCATCTGGGTGTGTATGTGCGCCAGCACGCACACACGCGTGTGTGTGTGGTGGGTAGGTGGGTGGGTGTGTGGGCGTGTGTGCTTGTGTGTGTGTGTGCGTGTGTGTGCGCATCTGTGTGGGGGTGTGTGCGTGTACGCATGTGTGAATAAGGATCCTAAGAGCATGTTTGGATTTTCCTAACTATTCTATGCTTTTGGAGCAAATTCTTGGAAGAGCATAAGAAGTAAGGTAAAGGAAGCTAACTTGATTTATTACTTTAGAAATAAATGAAAATGGTCAGAATGTATCCTTGAAGGGTTTAAAGCCTGGGAAAAACAATTGTAGATTTAATTGTGTAACTATGATTCGAATTATTGAACTTTTTATAATGAAATAAGATATATATTATTGGTCGGGATTGTTTGAGATGATAGTGAATTGTATATGGGTGTATGTAACTAAGGACTTTTATTAGGTTTATGTAAACTATTGAGTAATGTTAGATTGTATTAGTTTGAATTGAGTTAATGAATATTATTCTGATCAAAGTTTGATTTGTGTGATATACAAATTTGGTTTTCTTGATTTTTTTTTTCTAATAGGTCATGGTTCTAATTGAATTAAAACAAATACGATTTGAGTAGTACATAAAAAAAAATTCTTTTAGATTGTAAAAGAGTTAGTTTGTTTATATCACTTAAGCACTCAGGTATTTTGTTGTTCAAGTTATGAGTGGTAGCTTCAGCAAGAGAGAAATTGTAATAATTCTCTCTTCTTTAGATTATTGGTTACTTAGACGACGTGTGGTTACTTAAGCGAGAGAGACGTTAGCAATTCTCTCTCTTCTAAAAATTTTTTCACTCAAGAGTTTTGATGACGATTACGTGACCAAAGATCGATGCTCAAGCATCAGTTGGACGTTTAAGAGAGGAAGACACTGAGAAAATTCTATCTCCTCTTAAGGGATGTTGGTCAAATGAGAACACCTCATTTGAGAAACCATTTATGTTTAAGAAATCTTTCCTTTGTCATTGTTTTACTTTAATTAAACAATGTGTATGAATGTTTTATTTATTCAATGAATTATGATGTTTAATGAATTATGAAAAATGATGAATTAACTATTATTAGAGATCTAAATTATATATTTGATATTATAGTGTACTATAAAGATACTTTAAGTACATTGATATTTCAAGTTTTACAAATAATTCCAAAGACATAGTTTTCATAAATGACTTAAATCTCGTAAGAATTTTCAAAAACTATTGTTAGGTATCCAAGTGTGAGTCTAAGAACCACAATGAATAGAAATGGGAAAGTTAAGAAATATATAAAAAAAGAAGACTCACAAACTCATTGTCTTAAGGTTTTGGGTTGAAGGTAGTATCAATTTCTTATGTGGATCTAGCTCAGGTCTCATCATGTTGTGAGATTCACCAGTGTTTCCCCCTCAATTTACACAATAAGTGGTTGATAGAGTTAAATCATATGATATGTTTGAGCTTATCTTCATAATAAAATCAATTATTTCTAAGCTTGGAACCTACTGAATCTCATGTTTTTATTTCTTTTTATAAATAAATTGTTCTTGTTATAAATACTTGGTTACTTGAGTTTTTAATAAAATTTCTAAATCTCATTAATTTTATCAAACAAATGAATATTAAGCATTTGGGTCAAGAAGAGTAAGATTAGAATCTCTGACGAGCATGCAAGAGCAAAGTTGGAATGTTGATGCTGATATGTGGGTCAAGCTCAACAAAGATGAGTTGTTCTCCATTGGGTCGAGCGCCACTTTTCTGAGTCAAGCTCAAGATGTTGAAAGTTAGGCCAAAAATGTTGGAAATTGTAACAAAATCCAATTGCGTCCAACGTCACTTCGTTGGGCCGGACGCGAGCACAGAAAAACATATTATATTTAAGAAACCTTTCACATTATGGTTTGAATCTTTGGCCAAAGATTGTAAAAAGTCAGACTTTGAGGCAACTCAGGGTTTTTGGATTTAATCAACCCTCTTCCGTTGTTTTTATTGGTTGTTTGGTCTTCTCATGTCTATGAAGAGTTAAACTCATTTATTGTTGGGGTTAAACGTAATCGAAGGGAACTCTCATGTAAACAGTTTTGTTTTATTTATGTTTTATCATAAACATTCTTGTTTCAATATATCAGTATTTTAATTCTATACATAGTTTTTGTTGTGTTAATTCATAATTTGATTATTGATTCTTGAGAGTATTGGAAAATGTATCTTGCAATCTAGAGTTGAATTAATTTACCAAATGAAAGCTCGTGTCTAGGATAAAGCATGATGCATTTGTTGTCTTAAGATCCTTGTGGCAAAAATAAGATTTATTTATATAATTGATCAAGGAATCGACGATTAGTAGATAATCTTATGTTCATCTACTGAGGCATTGAGGTTGAGTATTATTATGGATTGACATAATTTATTGAAAATAAGAAAATTATTTTCATACATTAGAGTGAGGTTTGGTGAAATCTAACCTTGGAAATTTCATTCTATTCATCTTCTACCATTTTTTTGTATTCCATGTTTTGAAATAAAAATCCTAAAAATATTTACTTGTTTGACTATTTAACATTTTAATCACAAGTTATTTCTTGAATCTAAATTTATTATAATAATTTAAATATTTTTTGTATTGCATAAATCCTTTGAGGAATAACGATATTTATTATTTGCTATGTATGCAACTTGTGCACTTGTCATTGCAAAAATAAGCTAACAATTGTATCAAAATCGATGGTTTGTCTTGGTGACCGACTCAAATGAGTACAGTTTGATCCATATATCAAAAGTCTTCCTAATGTACCAATGTAGAAACGACTCTCACTAAGGAGTCGTTATATATCTAAGTGTGAGTCTAAGTCTTACATTGTGTAGAAATGAGAAAGTTGAGCAACATATAAGAAAGAAGACTCACTCAAAAAATTAAAACTTTCGATGGAAAAAATTCATCGGCAAATGTAACGAATATTACTTTTATAATTATTATTATTATTATTATTAGTTTATTAATATCATTTTTATTTCTGTTTTTACTATTTTTATTAACTACTTTAGTATGTTTTGTTTCTTATAGTGACTCACAAACCTAAGACCTTAAGGTTTTGTCGTATTGCTCCCATTGATTTTTTCACCAAGTGGTATCAAGGTTAAGCCCAAGACTTCTCATTAGCTTGAAATAACTCAACCATCTGATTATGTCATGTCACAATTATTATTATACTTAATATTATAATTAAAATAATAATAAAAATTATTATTATTATTATTATATTATTATTCTTATTGTTTTAAATATCATTATAATTATTATATTATTATTATACTGTTATTATTATTATTTAAGAAAATAAAAAAAATATCGAGAGATTTCATAACAATGAACAATTCAATATTGTTTTCCAAAAATCAATATTGATTTTGAATATATATATATATATAATATGTTTGATTTAGTAAATATTATTGGTTAAATACAATATTCAAGTATTATATTATATTTTATTTTTCTAGGTTGTATGTGTTATTCTTTGGATTGTTGTAATTGTATTTATGACGTGAATAAACGATTTTTAATAAGCATGTGAAAAAAGGTTTTTAATATTTACTTTTTTTATTTTATTTTACATGTATTATATTTGAATGTATATGTAGAAATTTAAGAAGTGGAAATTTTGTATTTCTATAAAGTTAACGTCAAATATATATATATATATATATATATATATATATATATATATATATATATATATATATATATATATATATAAATTATTTTCTTTTCAGTAGTATAAGTCGGTTGGAGTTAAAAGAAAGAAATGTTTGGATCAATTGATTTTAAGTGTTATCATCCAGGTCATCGAGTCAGCAATATACTTTTTAAATTCCTAAATAAATGTATACAAATTCATACATTTATTGTACAATATTTAATAATAACCGTTGAATTTAGAATGCCAATTTGAATATGTTTGCTAAGATAATGAAAATATCTTTGATATATCCTAGAAAAAAATTAAAAGAATAATTGTTGAAAAAAATAGATCTTATTCCCTTATTCTATTTTATCACTGACCACAAAACTCTTTAAAGTATTAAAAAAATCTAAAAATTATTAATTTGAAATTACGGTCATGTAATAAAAATTAAAAAAAATAAAATAATGTACCTAAAAACCAAACTTTTCACAGACGACATATCTTATCATCCCATATTCACCTGTTGTTGATATTAAATTTATGTAGATTAATTTGACGTACTACATATCAACTGTTTATTTATTAATGCATTTAGCTTAAGACATTACATTTAAATCCATTTACTATATCTTTCCCATTGGTCAAATATTGTTTTTAGTTGACATATTGAATTAAATGAGAATCTTCACCATCATTTATATTGGTCGACATGTTTGACAAATCAAGTGTAAACTTTATTCCATTATAATTGTTTATATTTTTGAAATATTTTGTTTTGACTTATTTATATTATTTTCAAAATTTAAATAGCAGTACTAATTATTCTTCATCACTTGTTCCATTAATTTTTAACAAAACTATAACTAATTTAAAGATATGTATTTATTATTAAATAGAAATAGAGAATACAGAGCATAGCTATTTTATTAAATAAATTGTTAACTTTTTTCAATGTAAAAACCTATATAAATATATATATAAATATATATATATAAATATATATATATATATATATATATATATATATATATATACACACACTATAGACACAGACACACAATAAAAGAATAATTTATAAAAATTCTGTACACTGATTATAAAGTGATTTTAGCTATAATCTAATCATAAATTACAATAAATTTATTAATATTTGCTACAGGTAAAATAATATTATACTAACAACAAGTTTTAATCAACCTTACAATATGCATAATCAATAAATTCGATTTGTATATATTAATTAGTGTGGGTATATGAAATTAATATCGCCATTTATAAATAAATAGTACAATATATAATCCAATAAAATATGACGGATGGAAGCACATAACTTTTTTCAGTAAACATTAAACTTTATATGTACTTGGTATAAGAAATATCAATCCGTAAACACATAGATGTAACAGTCCCCTTCGGGTAGACACTTACACCCTATTTACATAAAAATTATATAAACAAGATTTAACCAAGAGTTTCACCAAAAAATAGAAAAAATGATCGCAACATTACATCAGCAAGGAAAAGAAAACTCCAACAAATTTTGTTCTAATCGTGGATCCTTAATATGTATCCTATCTCCACGTTGTTCCTTTCTTGAAAAGCACAGATATTTCTCTCATTTCAAATATTCCAAATTAGACATATAAAAGAAATGAAGTTTTTTTTACCCAAAGTTATACCTACTCAAGTTTTCCAAAGCATTACAATGTAATACCGTACTTGAACCCACTTAACTATAGCAACTACTCCAAATAAAAGAAAAAAAAAAGATTTTAGACATGTAAAAAAGAAAAAAAAAACATGTTTTGTTTATTATCTCGTGGCAAATACAACAACTCATGCGTTAAAAAAAATTATATTTTGAGATCAATGTTCATAAATTACTTCCATTTGACATTTACTTTTTTTAATAAAATATTATATAATAATATAATAATAATTTATTTAAGTGTTAAATGATTATATTTTACTATATAGAGTGTCAAAGTATCAGTTTTCATGTTAAAAAGCAAAATATTGATCCAACTGAGATACTGAATTGTTGAATGCACATCGGCAGCTTGACTCTCTTACGCTTGGCACACAACTTGGACTCATTATCAACGGATAATAATCACCATATAAACCGAACGTGGACCTAATAAAACTTATTTGGTCTATTTAAATATTTGCACAAGTGATTATAAATACAAGACCACTCGTGTTGTTATAGGTAATGACATTTTGACTCATAACATTATGATAATATTTGTGTCGATAACTAACTTAAACGTTGGAGTGTATTTGTAGGTATTCGTACCCAATTCAAGAACATTGTGTACATCATAAAGACCGGAAGTGATAAACAGAGCGGAAAACAAGTAGAGAAGTGAAGCGTGGGAAGACAAACAATTGAAAAGTAGAAGAAATTTAGGTGTTATTCGACCCAAGAACATTTTGGCAGCCACTATGAGGTTTAAAACCCACATGGTTGGCATGAGGAACATGATAAACAACGACAAGTGAATCCCCAAAGAACAACACATGACATATGCAAACCAATTAGAGATGGTAGCGAAACTTTGAAGGAACTAGAGACCCTGAAGAAGAAGAACGTCGAGGAAATGGAGGCCCTACAAGTTGAGAATTCTCGAATAAGACAAAAGCTAGAAGACACCAAGACCGTGCATGTGAATATAAAGAAATTGCGAAGAGACCCTACAGGGTTGAACGAAAACTCGCTGAAGGTGATTGAGGTCGAAAGCTCTCAGAAGAAACTAGGAAAATAACAGTTGTCAACAAGTACCCTTGGAACTAGTTCACATAGACATCCCTTCATAGAGGGGGTAATGGACATTTCTCTCCCAAGCAATTGGAAAAGCTTGACATTGAACAGGTACGACACTATGACTGATCGAGACTAGCACATGGACGTTTATGTCACTCAAGTCAAGTTATACACATCAGATGACATTTTCCTTTATTTAGTATTCCTTACTTTGTGGAAAGGTGCCGCTCTCAGTTGGTTCACCCACCTCCTTCTATATTCCATAGACTACTTTGACACACTTGTCATGAAGTTTGGAATGCAATTCGCCACAAGCAGATCGCATCACCTGACTTCAATTGCCTTGGTCAACATCTAGCAAGAGAAAGGGGAATCATTGAGAACCTTTATGAAATGGTTTGACATTAAATATTTGTAACCTCAACCCCAAGCTCCCTATGCCTCACATGGTCACGACCTTGAGGTTAGGGTATTTTGCTGATAGTATTTGCAAGAAACTAGTCATAAATGTGAACGAGTTAAGACAATGAGTGACAAATTTTGTGCAATTAGAAGAGTTTAGAGAATTCCAAAACAAACCAAGGAACCCAAACAAAACTCCTCATAAGGCCGCAGCAAACCACCACTGGTCGCTTTAAAGAAGCTTCGAGATATGTCGCGACCTCCACGATTCAGCAAGTACACACCACTAAATGTAAACTAGGCTCGAGTCTTAGAAGAAGCACTAAGCTCGAGTCTTAGAAGAAGCACTAGGCACGAATCTCATCTCTGCACCTTGGAAAACACACACACTGCCAAACGTTGACCAGAGCAAACGTTGCCAATATACCAGAATTATAGGCATACCATTGAAGAATGACATGCCTTAGAGACTAGATAGAGGAGTTGTTATAGACAAGACATCTTTGTCATTTTGTGAAAAAGGAACATAAGCCAGGGAAACACATCGGAGGATTGATTACAGAGAAAGGTCAAAACGACCAAAAGAGAAAAGAACCATTGAAGAGTGTGATCAATACCATTGTGGGAGGATTTGCTAGAGGAGGCACGTCGTATTCATTCAGGAAAAGTCATCTTCATGCCATTCAATCAGTCAATATGTGATGCATCTTTCCGATAAATACATACATACATACATACATATATATATATA
>Ga0209700_108590_pt1 | contig 12903 bp, 3 predicted proteins | sample SiratroredBW_FD_187528 | JGI IMG/M metagenome (GOLD analysis project Ga0209700, IMG submission 187528) | Root nodule microbial communities of legume samples collected from California, USA - Siratro red BW (SPAdes) (version 2) | ecosystem: Host-associated > Plants > Roots > Nodule | place: USA... | reverse complement strand
TATATATATATATAAAAGTGTTACATATAACTTCATGATATTTATTATTGTAATTTTTTATAAAATATTGTGTTGTAATTGCTTTAATATTAAATTGAAACTGTATTTCTGGCTGGCTGGAATTTGGTTTTGTGAATTGTAAATTAAAAGCAAGACATATTACATCGGTTTAAGTCATAATCGATGTAATACTCCACATACTACATCTGTTAAGGTCTCAACCAATGTAGTATATGATGCCTAAACTAACTACAACAGAGTATACTACATTGGTTACTGGGGCTAACCGATGTAGTATACCTCCTATTACACCGGTTGCTCTGGCCAACTGATGTAATAGAGTATTTTTTAAAAGAAAAATTAAAAGATACTACATCGGTTGGGGCATATAACCTATGTAGTATCCACCTCTTACGCAAAACTTCACACATTTGGGTTGAGTATTTGACGTCAATTTCTATTTTTAATTGATTTAGTTGCCTACATATTACATCGGTTCTATACTCGATGCTATATGTATAGGACTTTCTACATCGATTCTGGAACTGATGTAGAATGTCCTCCAAAACCGATGTAGAAGGTCATTTTTCTATTAATGGTTAAAAATATTTTAGTTGGTTGCCCAATTCATTTTAGCCAATTAAAATAACTTTTAGTCAACTAAAATTACTAAAACCTCTATATTAAGTGATTTTAGCTAATTAAAAGCCCATTTTTAAGTTCATAAAATTTGTAACATGATCAAACAAAGCATGAAAATGAAATTAAATCATAAAATTTAAACCACATCCAATTCATCAATTAAAGACAAGACATCATCATATAGAATATACAATTATCAAAGCTTAATACAATAAATCAATGAAGTTATACTCTCAAACAAAATAAAATTAACACTTAATAAAAGAGAATATCTTAAAAAAAATACAAGCATACCAAGAGATGTTGATTAACTTTAATAACCATTGTCAAAATATCACATTCACTCCTTGCCTTGTACATATACCTGTAAAACAAATTTAAAGCTTAAGTTTGTCCCCAAATATCATATTTGGGTCTTAAATGGTTAGTCACTTTCTTAGAATCTTTTGAAATCCAAGTATATATATAGATACTACTTGATGTTGGATCGAGCGTTTATTATTAGTCTAAAAGTTATAATCAATAGTTAGAGCACAACTCTTTTTACTTAAGAACGTAGTGATCTAAGTGTCATGATTCGATTGTGATTTCACCCGCCTAACCTCTACCACAGAACAAATGATGTTACTTCTAACACTTGACACACCAACTTTTTTCATATAACAAAAACTATATGAAATGAAGTGCTAAAACATTTTCCAAAGTTAAAGAAAGTTTTATATTCTTTCTTTTGAAACATGTATCGAATTCCAACTCTATTCACCATATATTTGGTAGAGCTAACAAGTACATGAAGATTAGTTTCTCTCATAGTGAACTTCAAACACTGAATTTTACTTTTCAAAGTCTTTCAATTTTTACAATTAGGAATAACGTACTGAGAAGAAGTTTTTATTGTTATAGAAGGAACACAATGTTTCTTAGTAAATCATAATCATTTTGTTTTCTTTTCTACCACTTTAATTCATGAGAGAAAAATTAAGAGATGAAAAATAATTTCTCTCCTTCAAGATTGTCTTAGTAGTTGATTTTTTTCTAATTTCCAAATCTCCTTAGAGAGATATACATTATAATTTTCTTTCCCTTAATAAAATTACATTATTATTTATTAGTAGCATATTTCAATCTTGACTTACATCAAATAGATGTAAAGACAATATTTCTTAATGATAACATTGATGAGACTATTTATATGGTGCGACCAGAAAACTTTGTTTAAAATATTCAAAGGATTTGGTTTGCAAACTTAAAAAACTCATTTATAGGCTTGAGCAAGCATCTCAATAATGGTATTTCAAGTTTTATATGTGATTACCTCATGTGGTTTTAAGGTTAATTTAGTTTATGATGGTATACCATGAATTTTGTAGGAACAAGTATATTTTTTCTAGTTTTGTATGTTGATAGTATTTTGCTTGTCGACAATTATATAAATTCATTACGTGTAACTAAGATATTTTTAACTAAGAATTTTGAGATGAAAGATTTTGGTAATGCATCTTTTGTGTTAGCCATACAAATACACCAAGATCATTCTCATAATATTTTTATGTTATCTTAAAAAGGTTAAACTGAAAATTTTTTAAAGGGATCTGATACATAAGATTGTAAACTAAGTAATACCCCTGCAATTAAAAAAGAGACAAGTTTAGTATCAACGAGCAGTGACCTAAGATTTTCCTTGAAGAAAAGGACATGCAAAAGACTCCTTATGCATCATCAATATGGAGTCTAATGTACGTTCATGTTTATAAGCATTCATATATTGTGTAAGTTATAGGGATGTTAGGTAGATATTTGAGTAATCCAATATTGAATAATTGGAAAGTAGTTAAACATGTCAAGTTCTTGGTATTTTAAAAAAGAGTTCAAAGTAAACAATTTTCTATAGAACATATTAAAACAAACTCTATGGTTACGAATCTACTTACTAAAGGATTAATCCCTAAAATGTTTTATGAGTACAATACTCGTACAAGTGTCATCTCTTAAGTGATATTCAATTTTAGTACGAATTTATAATTTTGGATCACATAGACATATATGATTCAAGTGTATTTTCAATAGAAATAAAGTATTGGTATTTAAACTCTGATCTTATTATGGTTTGATCTCACTAAGGTTTGAGGATGACCTAATGGAATAAGACATGTTAAGATCATATTACTCATCCATACTATGATTTGTATTATTCATTTGAGTCAACATATGTGATCATTGATGGGTTTAATTACGATAAATGTAATAAATACCATTTTGATCCTATGTTTAGGGTTTATATTAAAGTTAGATATATAGTTTAAGTGGAAGATTGTTTGATTTTTATCTAACATTGGTATTATATATGAATAATTGTATATTAAAAATGTTAAAAACACCATGTTATATCAAATTAAAAGTGATCAAATAAGGTATTAAAATTATTTATAGTTATGTATATAAAAATATATGAAACCTATGGTAATTAAGAAGTAATGTGTAAATAGAAATTTCAAAGGACAACCTCATTTGTTCATAGTTAAGGTTAAATTCAAATATCACACTATGTTCTTCTTTTTCTATTATGACATTTCATATGAACATTTTATTATAAGAGTAAGACACTACAGAAGATTATTACTAAATAAAGGACAATCTCATTTATCGATAAATAGGATTAGATTAAGAGATCACACTGATATTCCATTATAAGAGTAAGATACTAGAGGAGATTACTAAAGAATCAAAATAAAGATAATATAGTGTTGATTTGGAAAGTAAAATCACTTACTCTCTTATCATCATAAATTCATATATGCTTTCATTTTTATTTCTAATAGTTAACATGATATTTTGCAATTTTTATATATAATAATTTTCATGGAAAACTTATGTTTAGTTCTAACAATTTTTTAAATTTTCTTTTTAATTGTTTGTACAATTTTATTCTTGGTAGATCCATGTATTAACCAAATTTGGATCTATGAGGACCACCAATACTTATGTCTTGTGATGTGAAGAAAGATGAAGTAGAAGAGGGAGGTGGTAAGTGAGCAATAGGAACTTTGCCATTATCACACCCTATGATAGAATCAGTGGCATTACCTTTTCCTTTCCGAGTGTTTTTTCCGTTCCCATGTCCACCATTTATGATAGTTGATAATTTAAAACAAGAAGATAGCTCATGTCCTTCCCTACCACAATTTGTGCAAATCACCTTCTCTGGACGTGTTATAATTTCACTCGGGTTAAAAGAACTTCCATGAACAGCAAAAGCAACTTCATAGTATGGTGAGGAGAAGATTACTTCTTCCCATTTTCGTTGCTTTCAGTTATGGCAGAAACGACAATATAAAAAAAAATATATCAGAGGAATATCAGGGAGGATCTATTGTCATGCTTTGGCACTATAAAGAATGAGTATGCAGCGAACTTTATCATTCACCTCAATATTCTAAGGATTATATATATCATATTATCTTAACCAATTGTCTAAGAATTACCTATTAATTATGTAAATGATGTGTTAATTATATATAATATTGTAAGAATTAAAATTCTTATAACAAATTATAGGAATACACCGTTGTTAATTATCCTAATAGGTAGTTTTTCCTATGTTAAACATATGTTCAATGCCACTCAAAAATTGACGGTCTAAGTTAGTTTGTTAAATAAGGATGTGAAGAGAAAGGTCCAAAATCTTGATATAGTTTGAGTTTAATATAGACTTAAACTTGTATAATTATCAATATGATAAAAATTAGCTTTATTATTAATTTTTAAAAATTATCATTATAAAAATGATATATTTATTATATTTGATAACATATATTATTAAATAATATATAAAAAAAAAAAGTCAGATTTAGTAGACGCCAAGGACAGATTCGCCCCCGTGTAAGGTAAGATAGTTAGGGCTCATTGGACATTATCTATCTATTTCAAAATTTACTGATTTTTATTAATCATGTTAAATTGGTGAAAATATTTACAATGTTTATCAATAAGTAATATTTGTAGGAAAATTGATAACTGTATTTAGTATGATATATTTCTTCTATTAACTTTTTTCATTCATCTCATCAATATAATGAAATTATGGTTGTTCACCTTAAAATCTCAGCCACCCAACTTTGGAATTTGGACACTCTTGCCAGAACAACGAATTGTCAACCTCAGATCATATACATAGTATGTACCTGATATCTCATAATCAATGGGGAAAATTCTAATATATATAAATTAAATGTTAGGTAAGTGTGCGTATGATTAATAGGGCAAGGTGTAGGTGATGCTTTTAGTTGTTTTTCATCTTCTTCTGCCCCATGCTCCTATTCCTCTCTCTCTCTATGATCAATAACATATAAAAATGAAGAAATTATAGAATTGTAAACATCCCTACACGACAACATGTACGTGGCCGTAACAAGAACTTCAGTTTATCTCTTTCTTGATGAATTTCGTAATTAAGCATCCCTAGAGCAGATACTTGCAAAGTCCAATAATGGAATTAAAGGGTGCTCCACAATAATCTCACATGGTGTGACTCTACAAGCGTTTTAGTTTAGCAGGATCAGAACTTTCCTATACTTTCCAAAACTAGCTACCTTTTTTACCTGATTGGTTAAATGATTTGATTGAACAATCTTGCTCATTCTATTCCATATTTTCCTTTTCTTCTTCCTGCCTAGATAGAGATGGAAAACGGTTCCCTCATTTTTGGAAATATTTTCCTCCTTTATGTCAGGAACAACTTTATATCATCTTTGCTCAACCTGAATCTTCACATGACAAGATGAACATTCATTGTTTTTATTATTATTATTATAATTTTGGCCTCCTCTCCTCTTCAAAGTAATTGACAAGCTTGGATTGTAGCAGATTTAATTGCTATAACCTAACAAATACCAAAGTAGCTAGATTTTTTCAACTTCCTAGAAGTTAAAGTAGTTCTGAATAATTAAAGCAAATTATTATAGTTGATTGAACCTAAATTCGTACGTGACAGAATATATTGCTATAGAAATGAATAATTATAATCATTTAGTCGTTTGTTTTCTCTCTTCACATTTTTTTTTATCACATCATCTATATATCACTATTTTTCTTCATTCCTTTGCTATATATTTCGACCTCAATCCACCCCAAAATGGGGGTGGATGAATCTCACTAGTCTATGGAAATTTACTAATCATAAGTACGGGTGTTGTGTACTGTGCACTGCATATCCCTGCAATGCCGATGTAGATTTGGTTGTCCCAGATATTAACAATGAAATAATAAAAGGAGATATCTTCTCTGTGTGATGGTTCATGCATGTGTAACCATCGTGTATATATACCTATAATTCTCCCCAATCCAAGCAAAACAGTATCGCTTGACAATTATAAGCGGACAACCTGAAAAGACAAATGTTAAGGTTTTGTCATGATGACTAGTTTGATGGATCGGAAAACATGTCCTACATCTTTACCGTGCTATCGACTTTCTGAACGAAATTGATTGATTGTTCTAGCATTTCTATGATTGTAACCAAATAAAATATATAAGACAATGTAACTGTGATTCAGCTGGACATATGTCGGAGTACGGGTTGATCATCATTCATGACCATGCTCATGAGTGTTTTATCTAAGTTTGGATTCAAAAATTAAGCATTATTGTTTTTCTGTGGCTCATATTGTAGTTTTTGCCCCCGTTCCAAATTTCAAAAAGAACCTAGAACCACCCAAGTTTTCCTCGTGGACAAGGAGACTATAATTATTTTGTTTTGAGAAACTGTTTTGATTATATACCATCATTTTCTGATGATTTCTAATTTTCAAGGGGGGGAAAAAAATACTCATAATTGAGGCTGTTGCGCAACTAGCTGCAAACAAAGATCTGATTTTGGTGTGATACTGATCCTAAGACATGGAAACAGTGGCATTAAACAATGCTGATTTCAGTACCCTAGAGTAGAAAAAAATCCGTTTTATTTAATCCAACATCCAGAAAGAAGCAGAACAATTAAGGTTGTGACATAATCATCATTCTTTGCACTCTCTTGTTTGAAAATAACTAATAGCAAAATTAGAATGTATATGTTTAATCTTTTTTATTATTTTAAAAAAATGATATAAAATAATATTATATAAATGGTATGCAAATACCATTGTTGTTTTATAAAAGGGACACCGAGGGAGTAACTTACTTCTGAAGCTTGTCGTGAAATAGTTGGTAACAAAGACCCCTAGTAGTTAGTAAGGCAATTCATGAACCCATAATATCTAGATTATTACTGAGTAAAATAGAATCATATGGGAATAAATCGAAGAATAGATACAAATTTGACTTATCAGGATTGCGACTTCATGCCTTCCCTAGCGTTTCTCAAACGTACTTTTCGCAAAGTCTATGATTTGCGCCCACTGGATACTTTTTCAGTTCATAATAGAATCAAAGTGGCTACTGTATTATTGTGTCACACCCTTGACCCTTTTCACTGTACGTATCTGAGTGTTATATTATTCAGATCAGAGGTTGCTTGACAATCGCAAACTACGATAATTGACTCTCTTGCTTTACTTGTTGCAAAGTTGGATTTCAGGATTGTAGATAATGAATGATATATTTATATAAAATTTCATAGATAAAAAATTGTAGCGTTTCTTTCCTTACTTTCCCTAATCTAAACCCTTTTTTTCGTACAGGAAAAAAAAAGGCTTGCCGACATATCAAGCTAATTCCAGTCTTGCAACGTCTCCGAAAAGGAGGACTACTGTTCACTGTTCTGATTGATGCTTTTAGTCAGTAATCCGATCCAAAATAGACAGGGATAGTGGGTGTTCGGTCTGTGATGTGCAAAAGTTAAGAAGTTGAATACAAGTGGATACAGCTATCTAGTCTTTGTGATTGGCGGAATACTATGCTTTTTGTTCCGATTCATTTGTTCTATCGTCATCGAAGTTCCCAACTTGGGTCTTGTCTCACCAAGTTTATCACCATTCCGTTATTCGCGATCAGTTTCAGCACTGTATATTTTTATATAATATAGATAATTAACTAAGCATATCCTAATTCAGATATTAACATGTTAATTTTGGTTGAAAGGGCAATAGCAATACAATAGTAACGTACTGTAGTGTAGCGCAGATGAATAATAGAAAATGGACAGCAACGTAATGATTTAGATTTGTTATGAGCAGAAACATTGTGGTAATATGTGGGTTGTTGTAAATTGTAATCCTCGAGATATGTAAATAAGAGCAATAATTATGAAATACGTTTATGAAAAGTTGAAAACTACAGGTCCGGCACTGGTTACGACCACACTGGTTCAATTCTGGACGGTGATTTATCCTTTTAACTGAAAAGGGTAAAAGAAACAGATTTGCAGAAATAATTTAAGGAAACTGGATTGGGTGCTCAGTCTTCAATCTCCATCCTCTCACGGGACCTCACTCGCGTACGTAAGTATTAATTGTGCTGTCTGCTCACCGCGAAACACATGTATGCATCATGGAAATAAAAACATGGGAATGAAATTAACGATTTACAGAGGACACACACATACGCATGTACTTATGTGTTATTGTGAGGAAGGGAAAAACGGTTAATTAATTAAGGGGAGTGTTATTGTGGTTGGTTGGTTAGAGAAACAGAAAACAGAAACAGAGGGAAAAGAAAGCGATCATGGAAGAGAGTGGTGTTTGGGGGATCAAACGGGCCTGAACCTTTGCCTACAGGAATGGCAAGTGATCTCCATACACGTCGAGTCCACCTGTCTGGTCGCGCGCTCCTTGATCCTCTCCGCTCGCTCTACCTCTTCCCTCGCACGCTCCCACATTTGCCGCGCACGTGCGAACTCCGACTGCGCCATCTCCATCTCGCGCCGCGTCAGCTCGCGCATACGCTCCGCGTACGCTTTCTCCATCGCCGCCAGCCGGATTTGCTCCGCCGCCTGCCACTTCAGCGCCTCCACGCCGTCGCACATCAGCACCGCGGCCGGCGGACGCACGCTGATCGACAGTTGCAGGTCCAGCGACGGGGCGCCGCCGCAGTCTGTGGTGGAGGAGGACACCGCCGAGCGCAGGCGGAGGAGGGAGGAATCGGTGCGCGACGGCGGGAGAAGGTCGAGTTCTCTGTTAACTTCGTCTTCCATTGGAGAAGGAACGTGTTACGGTTACGAGAGAAGGTGGAAGGAAACTGTTTTTGATCGTGTAGTGACGAAAGAACGAGTTAGGACTAAATTCCCGTAGCGGGAGCTATATATAAACAACTTCACCACTTTAAATTACCACTTCACCCTTCCCAATATTCAGATTTCTCAATCTTGCTATTGTAGTACCCAACCAAAACTGTTATCATACAATAATTAAAGATCCATTTTATAAGAATACTTTGTAATTCTTTTGGCCGTTTTATTACAATTTTTTATAGGATATAACATTGAAACTATTATAAACATAAATCTATCTAAATATTTAACAATTAAATTTATTATATTAATTAAATTAGAACAATTTCACACTAATTAATTATCATGGTAACAAAATGTTGTTGTAGTTTGTGGATAAAACGTGCAACAAGTTAAGAGAAAGGACCAGTCAGCAAAACTATATCTTTTTTTGTTTATCAAAATTTTCTATGAGAATTATTTATTTGAATTTATTAAAGGAATAATTTAATGTAAAGTATTAATTTTCTTCTTAATTATATAATACTACTCATGAGCTTGATAATTGGGTTATATACGAAATTTGAGTTGAAGCATATAGAAGTAGCACTGTTTTAATTTTGAAGCTCGTAATTATTTGTCTATATGTATCTGTCAAATACTTTGATTTAATTTCAAGGAAAAGGTTTTTGAGAAGGTAATTTAAAAAGGGAATAAATAATTGATTTTATATAATGTTATTGCATGTGAAAAGGAGAACAGAAGAAAATGGACCCCGTAATTATCCTGATTTATTTGACTTTGTTTTGCTGTCTGTTTTTGGACATGAATACTAAGAATAAGAAACGAGGGGGAGAAAAGAGTAATTTAGGTAGACTGTGGGGACGGGGGTTTGGAAGGGTGGGAAAATCCGTTATGAGATTGAGGTAAGGGAGGGAAAATAACGGACGACGTTATTGAGATGAGAGGGACCCCAAGATTTGAGAATTGAGAAGGTGAAAAGTTTGTTTGGGGTATCTTTTTCATTTTTATCAATATTTTAATTTTAATTAATATTGACTTTTTTTCTTTTACAGGAGAGGAGGTGAGCATGGCGTATATGAATGTGGGTGTGTAATAATTACAGTCGCACGTGCGCGCCCGTGGACAAGTGAAAATGGAGAAAACTCGTGCGCTAATTTAATATATACTATCAATTTAATGTTGCATTTCAAAGGTGGAGATATAAAAATGAAAATAGAATAAATAAATAAATTTCAATTGAAGAAAAAGTGATGAGATTTTTCTTAAGTTATTTTTGTTTCATTTCTCTTCTTTCATGAGTATAAACTTTTTATGACGCATGTATTATATTATTTAATAACTTATTAATTAAATGAAATGTTAAAAGTAATAAATAATATATAATTAAATGTGTAAATATTTTTATTTTAAAAATTATGAAAATTAAATTTATGAGATAATATTATTTTTTTACTATTTCATATTGATTATTAAGGATAATAAAATAAGCTAAAAGTTTTATAGGTAAGACTGATTTAAGCAGGGTAGTGCATGGGATCTCCTCTTATTGTTTAAATTACAGGATTAAATATTTTTTTTTACTTTTTTTAATTTCGCTTAAATTTAGTTTTAATCCTGTTGTATTTAAAAGGTTTTATTTTGAACACTTTAGTTTCAAGCATAAGCATTTTTAGACGATAAAAATAAAATCAACTTCTCCACAATAAAATTATGTCACTTAGAAGTTGAAATAATAGTTTAGAGAGAAATTTTTTTTACAAATTAACTAATGTATGAATTGATTTAAGTTTATGGAAAAATAATTTTATTTTTATTTTCTTTTCTAAAATTTGTATATAAAATTACAAATATTCATAACGAATAAAGCTAACACTTGATCTATAGTCATGTGTGACACTTGTTAATTACATGAATTCTTAGGAGTGTTAATAATTCTGGGAAGTATTAAAATTAATTTTTGTACATTTGGAGAGCTAAAAATATATGATTATATTAATTTGTGCAACTTTATCGAAATAAAATTGAGTTATGTAGTTTTCTAACATTTCAATAAAAAACAATGAAGTTTTCTTCGAAAGGAAAATAACATTGGAGATAAGTTCAATCTACAATAAATTTAGTAACATTGCAGCAAGTTAAATATGGATGGTGATATATGTTGTATATCTTCGTGTATGTAAAGCTAAAATGGTTAATGTCTATAAAGATTTTATCTTAGGTTTTAAGAACTATGCATGAATTATTTTGTAGTACAAACTCAAGAGGATGTATGAGATGGATGCTATTGATGTACTCTATTTAAGGTATATATATATATATATATATAATTAATTGTTTAACATTGTATGAGATCGCCATGGAGTCGTATTTACATACTTTGCAATATTCATACTTTATTTGTTTAGGACTGTTATGTCAAAATATTATTTAAATTATTATGTAGATTTGTTGTTTATCATTGTGGATACATGTGGAAGGTATGTGTTATATTTATTTATAATCTTGCTCTTGCATTCTCTTGTCATGGGAGGTGAAGAGATCTGGTTAGTGGGACAAGTCACGTTCGTGCAAATAGGGTTCAGGAATTATCCTATGCCTTTTGAGTCTTTTTCTAGACTTACCAATTAAGGAGTGTGTTTTGCATTTTCCTCCCATTTTCATGTATTCACTCTTTTGAGAATAACTTTGATGGCTAGGTTCCTTTACTTTGAGATACCTCAATTCCATATTTATTGGTGACATAAATATATATATTATCTAGTACGTTCTATTTTATGGGTTGGAACTTTGAATTATTTTCAGATCGTGAATTGGGAATTAATCCATGAAAAATCCACACACATTTTCATTAAATAAATTGAAATTACAATCACTTAATAGGTGTCATGAAGTATGAAGTGACAATGAGTAATTACAAATTTGAATAATTTACATAGAAAATAGATTCTCACCTTTTTTTATTGCTATAGTAAATAAAACATATTTAAACATTAAATATTTCTCTATTACATTGTAATATTATTAATAAACTAATGTAAACACAAAACTACAGATAATTGTGATGGAGTAATATAACTAGCATTTTCCCTGGTGAGTTAAATAGTCTAAATATTTATTTATAGAATTAAAGTTTATGATAAAAAGTGTTCTTAATTTATAATTTATGTCAAAATATATTTTAACTACGATATATTACTTTTAATTATTTATGTTTTTTAAATTGTTAAAAACTATTTTATATATAGAAATAAAAGAGATAAAAGTATAATAGTTTGGGATGATAATTTGTATATCACTCCTTCGTAACAATCAACTTAAGAAGAAATAATTTTAAGATATTAAGAACTTAATCTTCATGCATTTTCATAGTTTTTCAATTACTTCTGGAATTTAAGAACATTGAATTTAAGATATTAAGAACATTGAATTTAAGATAAAGAAATATAATAATAAACTTTGGATTGAAGATTAAAACTCGAGTTGCTTAAAAGAAAGAAATATCATAAGTTACAATTTTGGCTGTTCAAAAAAATCGTAAGTTACAATTTTCATTATCTTTACATTCTAAATCACACATATCTTTAACCTACTTGAGACTTGAGATTCTAAATCATGCTGGTATAATTTTTTATCCTTTACATTTTAGCTATAAAGTGGATCCAAAACTCTCAAGTTTATACCTTCAAATAGCTTCTTTCAAGAGCTAGGGTTAAACATTCTAATCTTAATTAGAAAAGATATTTCTCTTAATTTTTTATTTTATTTTTTTAGTTTGATGTTCTTTTTAATTTTATTTTATTCTATATGACTACAAGTTATTAAATTCTTTGTTCTAGGACTACGGTTCAATCCTTGATCACAATTTACGTTTAATTACTTTTTTTACCCTTTTAATTTCTTATGTATGAATTTTATTTATACAAAACCTCCTACAAATTAAATCACAATAATAGATTAATCCTTCTTAGAATCACTAATCATAAATAATAAATAATTTAATACAGCTATCAAAGTTATAAGGGTTGATTCAATTATATATATATATATATATATATATATATATATATATATATATATATATATATTTTTATATATGT
>Ga0209700_108588_pt1 | contig 12905 bp, 5 predicted proteins | sample SiratroredBW_FD_187528 | JGI IMG/M metagenome (GOLD analysis project Ga0209700, IMG submission 187528) | Root nodule microbial communities of legume samples collected from California, USA - Siratro red BW (SPAdes) (version 2) | ecosystem: Host-associated > Plants > Roots > Nodule | place: USA... | reverse complement strand
GGCCAAATGAAAAAAAAAAAAAAGAAAAAAGAAATAAGCTGCAGAATCAATGTATATCAATAAGAAAAAGATCACTGGGTGTTACTCATCTTAGCTTTAACCTTTATAAAGTTAAAGTTTGAACTGAACTATTGACTATAATATTACAAATTATAGTCAAGAAAGTTTAAAAACCAAGTGGTTCACATACCAAAAATTAATGACACCACAATAGTCCTTCTGTTCATAATTTAGATTCATAATCTTTTATGTCTAAAATGTGTGCCCTTTTCGTTTTACATATTGAAAATCAAAATTTCAACAAAGTGAGGTAAAAGATACCTTCATATCCTTCCTTCTTATAGACTTATCCAAGCCATTTTATTTATATTTTTTTTTGGGGGAAAGATAATTTTTTCATAACCAATGCATAGATATTGTATCTGTCCTACATTACTTTTTTTGCAGCATTCTTCCTGCGACAATATTATCTCAACATCTAAATGGTAATTGCCTACTTCTCACACATATCAACCTCTCATCTCAGATCACTTTCCCCATTCTATTTCCCAGTTTTACAAAATGACTTGTGTTAAAAGAGATAACGCTACAAGTTTAAGAAGGATAAAGGGTATTTTGATAATACTATACCTACACCTACATTGTAGACTTGAATTAGGAAGGTCCAGGATACGAGACATGTCAGTGAAACAGAAGGAAAAAGGCTGGGAGAAGTCTTCAGAAACGGCAGAAAAAATCATAATTATATTGGTTCTCATGCTTCAGTTATTTTCACTTACCGTTTTTTTCATCTATGACTTATATCATCCTTGAAAACACTAGGCTTATATTAAAATACGTAAGTTTTATGAACTAAAGGCATAAAAATGCTGTGAATAAATGGTATTAACTTCTCCACTGTTATGCAGGAACAACTTATCTTTGTAGATAAGGTTAGAAATAGGTCGATGATGATAGTCAAACTTATCTACTTAATTAGAACTAATATTTTTAAGTTCAATTCAAGTTTTCGTACTATTTGATTAACTCTCAAGTTAGGTCTTTTACTTTTAATTATTTTTTTGGGAGTAAAATGATAGTAAAATAAATAAGCGAAAACATGACTAAAAATTGTTTTTTTTTTCTGCTAAATCAAAGAGTAAGGTAAATATTTCATATTGTACGAGTTTAAAATAACTAAGATTTATAATCTTACTATAAAGACTAAAATGGGACTTCATTCAAGATACTCACGTAACACATCAAGACATGAACCAATAAATCAAATTATATTTAAAGTTCAACTTAACTAGTAACAAAATTAACTTGAACACATTTACTTCAACTAAAATATTTAGCTTATTCAACTATATGCAGAACTTACATTAACAAATATTGGGTAGTTACACTGAATTATGTTATTAAACGAGTAAAATATGTGATGGGTAAACACCACCATCCAATATAACATTTAACACGTATATATAATCTATATAATGCTAATAATTAATCATATAGATCTCCCATGTGATTCATATTTATATTTTTAACCCCAAGTGTTTCATATCTCTCGGTTAAACATGATATTAGCTTATACAAATAAAGAAATGGTTTATATATGTTGTATACGGTTCTGCATTATATATCATGTTTATTTATTCTAACACTAATATGTAGCAACAGTTTCTTTATTCATCATTTTCTGTTTTTCGACAACTATTTTCTGAGCTCTACATGCATGTTGGTATTGTATTAATGGTTTAAATAAGAGGAAGCCGGGTTGTATGAAGCAGTAGAAGGACATGATCATATGCCATTACTACAGCCAAGTTTGATATAAAGGAAAAGCCTGGAAGAGAAAGGAGGCGTTGGCTTTCTTGGAAATGTTTCTACAATAATTGAGAGGGCATTGGATTTCAATCTTCACCATGTTAATATAAACGACAAACTCATTTTTTATTGTGCAATCATCACATGTGAGGGGAAAGAAGCGATACAAAACCTGCATGCATTCATATACCGGAATGCATATGCAAAAATGGAAAAGAAAAATAGTGATAAAGCTTAAACTCACGTTTTTGGCAGCCGTGCTAAAAGCTTCCCTGTGGCTGATATCTGGATTACTAGCCTTAATTCTTTGTATTTCCTCTCTGCAATCACAATTATTTATATATCTAAATACATTGCAATGTATTCATAGAAACAACCACAATATATCATGAAAGGCATTGCATATACATACATATACGTAAATATGGTGATTGTTCATCACTTATATTTTATATATTTCGAAAAAAGTATATGTTTTAGTTGATTATATATATGTTTAAGTAATTTAACAAATTCAAATTATAATTTACTAAAAAAGTATTTTGAGAAAACAATAGGAGTATATTAATATATCTTGTATTAATATGCTTTCAACCTTTTTAAGAAAAAAAGTATTTCAACAAATCTAAAATTTTAACGTGTTACATTTCTCTTTCTCTCTTCATGAATAGTAGTTATCTTTTTCAATTATTTTTTAGCTATAAACACAATGGCATGCACTGATTAATGTTAAACAATAAGATGTTTTTTTAAATGAAGTTACTCCCTTCATTTTTTTTATTTGTTCACTTTTTAAGAAATTTTCGTACCTATCTTTCAAAATGGTTTAAAACAATATTACTTTTAAACATGTCTTAATTTTACCTAATTCCCAATATTTTACATATTTATCATAAAGGAAAAAGAAAATAGAGAATATTAAGAAGTTAAAAAAATAATTTAATATATATATATTTTTTTAATTTGTAGGCTATCATTAGAGATAAATGAAAAGGAAAATGATGGAAATATATTTTAGATATATTGCATAGTAGCAGTGTTTTAAAACCGATTATCACTTCCGAATATATATCTTCATGTTGTTTCAGGTTATAATAGGGTCCCAAGTTATCTTTTTTTTTTTATGTAAAAACATTCTCTAAAATTTTAATAGTCATAAGAATTACATGCGTATATAATCAAATGTATGTATTTATGATATTGTCCAATTGTCCAGCACTCAACCAATCATAATCCTTATATTCAACTAGTTTTTTTTTTTTTTAATAATTAATCAATTTCTATACACTAAATATAATTGTGGATATACATTATACAGGAGAAGATGGGAAATGTAAGGAAGTTTATTGTGAATTGATAGATCACACTTACTTAATGAACCGGTTATAAGCAGAAGGAACACGCTGTCTCTTCTCTGGAGCTGTATGGATCATGAATTTATTTAGTTTATGATGCTCAAAAAGATTGCACAGAATATAAGTACATATTCACCATAAATTAGCAATTAATTTAGTTAACACTAAATGAGATCTTCTAGCAACCAAAATCAGGTTGAGGAAGAACTTTTAACAAGAGCTGGCCCCATTGTTAGACAAACTGGCGCAGTGGCAAATTGAGTTCTCCAAAAAGTTACTGAAGTGCCACTATCAATATCAATTATAAGGCTCAGTTTAATTATGACTAATCAAAGCAATAATCTGACACGAAAAGGTGTGTGTATATATTTTAAGTCACATACTGTGCTATTATTTAAACATCCTTCTGCAGATGTTAACTGATTGATTAATTAAGTGATTATGATAATAAGCATAACTAAAAAGAACTATTTAACTGGGAGTTGTAACTTTGTAACTGTAAAATGTAAATGAATTTGCACACTTGTACGCATAGTGTTGAGATGTATATCTAGCTAGGGCACAACATGATTGCAATCAATTAAGGATGGGTCAATTTGTTGCGAAAGGTCACCATCTGGTTGGGGACACTTAAATAGAGATGAAGAAAATATAGGCCAAATTGGGTATCTTTGTACCACAAAAAACTTGATACTCAGAAAGATGGACGCCCACTCTCATGAAAAAACTGAGTTTAACAATGTGGCCTCAATGATGGCATTGGTTACATTAATTAACTTGTGCCAGTGGTGGCATGACGTAGTTTGTTGAATCATTGTGTTCTCAAACCTTCTGAGAGTATAACGGAAAAGTTCAGGCTGGCCTAGCTATAGGACCCGTGTTCTTCATTCAAATAAACTTATATTTATGTGTGCCAAAAGCTAAAATAGAATTAATGAGATCAATAGAGGGTGTGACTCACGACGAATGGGAGGAATCCTAGGTTGCTCATGCTCTACGGACTCAAATGATTTGCATTTTGATGATGATCCCAGTTCCTTGCTGCATGCTTCTTGAACACTTAGGTGCTGTCTCTGTAACTTAGCAACGGTAGAAAAATTCTAAGACAAACACACACACAAATATATGAAGTCCAGAAGTTACTCAACAAAAAGAGTGCAAAATGAAGAAGATGGAAATAGTCAAAGATATATATATACCTGAGTGTCTTGAGAAGGAAAAGGTTGAAGTGATGCTCCCATGTTAACTGATAGCAGATTGGCACAATGTCCACATCTAACCGTAACTATGGTGAGCAAACTGCTGCATGGAACACTAACCTGCCAAAACCCATTTTCGAATGCAAAAGGCAACAAATATTATCACTTTCAATTTCACTAGGCATTAGCTAGAGACTAAGTAATCTGAATATGTAATCTTAATGTGTCTCTCTTACAAACACAAGGGTATATGAAATGAATTGGAATTCTCAATGCTTTAAGTTATTTCGTACATAAATGTTTGGACCATCGCCATAACCAAATTAATATCAGAGTTTCACACTTGTCGATGTGAAAGTATATTTATATATATTGGAGAATTGAAGCTATCACATTCAATGGAAAGGTGGTTCCAAGCACCAGCATTGCAGTAAGAAAACAAATTGGTTGGTGAGGTTGAGAGAGAGAGAATGAGAGAAAGGTGAGGGAAGTAATATTTTTTCTTTTTTTTTTTTTCTTTCATTATGAGGGAGAGCAAGTTAGTGCAGCTAGCATATTGAATACTACATGTTAGCAGGAAACTGAGCAACTGACATAGCAAATTTAAAAGTTAGCACTCTCACAATGTCTCCATTCACTTTTTTGCTGACACTGCAAGGTAAGATGAAAAAAGATAGACATTGTAGCTCATAGTGATCGAGGAGGAAAGAGAGAAAGAGAAAGAGAAAGATGAAAATGAAAATGACATGAGTGGAACGAAAACCATGAAAATGAAATTAAAACACAAACACCGTTAATCACTACTGCTACCAAACAGATATGATTAAAGAAAAGTGATCACCATCATGAAGCAGATTAAATTTACTGCTCCTTGTGCAGTGTCAAGATCGGAGGAGAGAAAGAAAGAAAGATAATGCTTTCTCAAAAGGAGTAACTCAACAGAGATATTATGATGAAAGGAGAGAAAGGTAAAGGAAAATAAAGAGAGAGAGCATAGCAATTTCTGGTGCGTAAATGGATTTGTCTGGACGTCATAATCGCCACAAGTTCTTGTGCAAAAAAAGAGAGGACACTGTCTCAGTACTTAAAAGGTAGCAACAAGTCTGAAATTGTGTAAAAACCTTGATCATCAAAAAATGACGCTTCACTGGCAAATCATGATGAACAGAATACACCACCTTCAACCTCATCACTCCTCAGTGAAAAGGAATCAAGCGAAGTGGACTGAGGAAAGAGAAATCACCACATAGATTTGTATAGATTTCATTTTATGAGCTGTTAGTACTTCACATGGAAAACAAGAAATAAAAACAACTGATAAATTAGGACAACGGTTGACTTTTTATACAACATAACATATATAGCATGTGAGATCATACGATGCTATATATCCTAATGAAAAAATTAAATCAAAAAAAGAATAAAAAGAGGGGAAAGAAAGGGCTCCATATATTACAAGAACCCTAACACCTGGGACTAGCCCTACCTTTTCACAGCCCTCAAAAATTTTTATGCGTTTTGTTTGGAAAACATCTCATTCAGGCTTACAAATTGCCTTTTCACCTTTCAAAAATTAGTCTTTGCCTTACAATTATTGAAAGCTTCTGGATTTGGAGTTTAATAATTGTCTTCTGCTATTACTCATGAGAACCATAGCTGAACCTTTTAGCATAAATAGAGATTATGGACAAAAACCCAGCTACACTTTCCCATAAAATATAAGATGGGAGTCAACTAATTCTTGATCTGAAGTACATTCCAGTCAAGAAATTCACTTCAATGATGGATTTCAACTCCTTGGGGAAGTGACCCTTCTTCAATTCTTTGCTTTCATGATCTCGATTCAAGAGATATAGAAAACCGGTATCGACAAATTATTAGCTGGTGAAACACATGGTATAATAACAACAAACAAGCTTAGAAGAATTCAGGAAAAGAGATAGAGAGAGAGAGAGAGCACGAGATAGAGAGAGAAGTGAGTGAGAATTCAGAACTGTACCGCTAGAGTGGTGTTGCAGAAGTTGCAGTGAACATAACAAACACGTTCGGTTGCCATCATGTCCATTGACATTTTTTTTTAAAATTGAGAGTGTCCTTGGAGTTTGCTTAGTAGATTTATAGGCTCAGATCAGAGAGGAGAGTTCCTTGACTGAAACAAAGCGAACAAGCTAGATCAAGGATTTACAGAAGCCCCAGAAGAATATAAGACAGAGAATCATAAAGGGTTAATAAAAAAAAAGAAACTTTGGTATTATTATTTTTTTAATGCGAAGAGAGAGAAAGAGGACGTGTACAAAAATCTGAATGGTTAGGATGGGACTATTCTGGTCGGGGGAAACCAGTGAAGTGGAGTGGGATTAGTGACAGTTTAGAATTATGAAGAAAAGATGGATTATAGGAAGTGTGAAAATATTTGGTGTGTGTTTTTATGTGCGCGTTTGTGAAAGACAGAGAAGCAGAGAGTGGGGAAAGAAGGTGTGTGGGGGTGGATGTGTTATGATTGAGAAAATGAGTGGGTGGGAGTGACCCATTCTCTCTACCCTCTCTGCCTTTCTGTAGCGGACGAGGGGGGCGAGATATTAATGCTTCGAATGTTTAACATGAGATGAAATGAGATGAGATGAGATGATGAAAGAGAAAGAGAAAATACCTATCTTATTACACAATGGTAGTTAGTACTCATATGAGTAAGAGAAAGCTTACAGGGATCAGAGACATGTTTAGAATTTGTCATTCAAATCTATGCATGTGAAAGATAGATAAGATAGTTAGTTAGATACATACATAGCCTGACAAATGCTTCACCACAAGTTTTATTACCACTTTTTTTCCTTCTTTTCCTTCAATTTAAGACCTTTTTCAAGTCGTTTCTGAAGGGGTTTCACAACTCAACTTCAAGTCGAAATCAAATTATTCTGAGTGTTAATTACACAGTAAGTCAACAAAGGTTAGTAATAATAATGACGTCGAAGGACTATGGAAATAGCAAGGATTGTAAATTGGCTTTTGTCCATTTTTGTGCCTTGCGGTTTCTATTGCGCTGTACTATTTGCAAAGTGAATAGACATCTTTTTTTTTTTCATCAGAAAGTGAATTGACATTTTACTGTACATGTTCATATATTTTCCTGTGAACGTCCTACACGTGGGATTTTCATTTCTCGTCACATAATTGTTCAGGTTTTTTTATTTGCCTTGTTTCATTCAATCAAGGCATGGGTAGTAACTAACGGACAATGTGACACTGGTTCAACATTTTCAAATACAAGGGACTTATAAATCAAATAATTATATATAAACCATTTATGCAGTTAATTACTTGTGCTGATTTCTAGTTTTCCACAAGAACTAGGTGGTGTTATACATTTTTTCTACTTAGTTTTTCTTTTATCAGAATTTTTTCTATTTAGTTAACCAAAGAAAATCTTATTTAGGAAAGAAGCTATCACTTGATGAAACGAAAATTTTGAAATGTGCCTTGCTCTGTGTACGTACACTGCATTTCCACCACCACCTTGGTCAGGTCATGTTTATACAGTTTCATTTCAGACACCATATTTGAAACATCCAAGGCGTTCAAAAGAGGAATGTTTGCTAATTACATCCATAATTTATGTTGATATTTACATTTGTTATATTAATTTTAAGGCATATATAAAATTAACATAAATAGTTTTATTTTTTATCAATAATAAAAAATAAATTAAAAAAAAAACTTAAATATTACTAAAATACAATTATGACTTAGAGTCTTTTACATAACTTTATAGTTAGATAAATAGGGAGTATGTACTAAAGATTTAAGATATATTTGGTTTGAGTGTGACTCTTTTTCTTTTTGTCAAGCATTTAGTTCGTATAATTTCATTATTTGATTTTTGAGAAGGAGATGGAGAAAGTGTATAAAGATATGTACAGAAACTGAATTCAAAATTTCTCATATATTCAGTGAAAAAAAAAAATCATTGTGCTAATAAGCTGACTTCGCTGAGTGTCAAGAATAAGTTAGATTTTAAATGATATGATATCTTACCTGTTATTATTAAATTAGACTTTTTTTCATAATAGGTATCAACTTCCTCTATTTGATTTTGTTTAGCTTGGTTGGGGAGTGTTTGTCGTCTTTTTTTGCTATGGGTTTGGTCTAGTCCTCTTATGGCTTTGTATATGTTATTTTTCTTTTTAATAATATATTTCATGTCATGACATATGATTGTTGATCTTTAAGGTATTTGTAGTATTAATGTTTATAGTGATGTCTAACATAAATTTTATAAAAAAATAGGTAATAGGTACACACTAGTAGAAATGTATACAAAGACTTTATTTGTATTAATTTGAAGTATATATTTTTATTGAACTATTCTAGCATAAGCTCATGAGATAAGAAAAAAAAAAAAAAAAAAAAAAAAAAAAAAAAAAAAAAAAAAAAGAAAAACAGAAGCTGATGAACAGAATAATCTGGATGAGTAAGCTGCAGTATACTTAAACCATTCGGAGAAGAGAAAGAAAACTCTATACTTGTGTGTAATTAACAAAGGCCTCAAACTTATAAGTCCATATATTTACTCACGTATTTATGAAATTAGGGCACTTTGTAATATTGTAACCTGGTTATTCCATATTTTACTGTGTAACAAAAAATTCTACATATCTTACTACTGTAATAGTAATACTAAAGTATCGTATGTATGAAAATACTAAAATTTAATAATTACAATTCTGAAGACCATGTCAACGGAAATGTTTCCTTTATCTAATTTACTCATATCCGTATTTACTTTTTGTTGCCGTCTTGTTATGATTTATTTTGAATATTGTTTGTACAATTAATAATATCTTCTAATTAAGAGGCTTTCCCTAAACATAGGTGAAGTCAAACATATTAATTAAATAGTTAGGCTATTTTTTCTTAAAATTAAAAGCATATTAAATAAGGAAGCCAAACTACTTAAGTCATTAAAAAATTATGATTAGCAAATAAACTTACTTAAAAGAATAAGAATAACAGTTTATCGATATAATATATCATTTTAGTTTCGTTAGCTTGATTAATTCGAAGTATGTATATTTGCAATATTATTCAAGAGAAATGTCTATTGGGAACTATTTATATTTAGTGTATCCACTTAAAAATTATTATATTTTAGAAACACTTGTGAGAATATTATTCAATAAGCCTAGAATAGTGAGTCATGCTAGGATTTTCAAAATGTTAAGTCTAAGTTATAATTGAAATAGTTTAATTGTATTACAAAACACTAAATACTAGGGTTATCATTTTTAATGCAGTAATATTTTTTTAGAAAGCAATTTGTAAAAGGAATCTGAAAAGATTAGCATCTATTGAGGTATATATATCAACAATGATATATCCTCTTATTGTTTTAAGACCTAGGCCATACTTTTTAGAAACCATATATATGTAATCTCAAACATTTTCTCCATTTGGGATGATCCAATGTAGCAATTGAAATTTGCTATAGGGATACAATGCATGAATTTGATATTATTATGTATATGTGTCAGAACCTACTGCCTAATTGGTTTTTAGTTTAGATTACTCTAACTTTTTTCTTTAATTTGTTAGTGCTATATGTAAATATATAAATTACTGTGAATTAACAATTTTTGTAGGTGTGATGAGACCACGCTGAAGACTTTGATTCTGGAATTAAGCATTTTACCCCTTCGATAAGAGATGTTATCACGACAACTGGATTGTCAGATGTCGAATCTCTTTACTCAATGTTTTATTCTTATATTCTTTTACTTTAGCGTAATTCATTATTTTCTTTATGATTTTTCTAAATTTTATAAAAATGATAATATCTTTTTTTTTTTTCAATTGAAAAGCCTAGATATCAACGGGTTTCTTTTGAAATTTTAGTAATATGTTTGAAACAGAAGTGATGAGTGGTAGACTATTTTTTTCCTCTCCTCTTTTCTTAAATATAAGGTCTTAATGAAATCATGAGACCGATGGCAAGATCAAACTTGATTATGAAATACAAGATTGGGGAAGAGTATATTGAAATTTCTAATTTCGATGTGTAATAAATTATATGATTGTGATTGATGACAATAGTGGTGAATAAGGATTAAAGATAAACTTCTAGAGGAGTAGTTTGTGTTAAATATGTTAATACAAAGTCAAAAAAAAAAAAAAAAAAGTGGTAGAAAAGGTTACTTATTTTAATTGCAAAATTAGTGATCTTCCTTTCTAGTATCTTTGCATTAGCTAAGCCTAGACGAGTAAGCACTTGTAAACCTTTGATAGTTATGAGGAACAAATTATTCTCTTGGAAAACAAGCATACTTCTTTAAGAACTTGTATCACTGTCCTCAATTTCTACCCTCTTGTCTTTTAATTACGAAAGTAATTATTGTGGCAAAAATGGTGATGCAAGGGGTAAATTGGAAAAAGGGTATATGTAGGTAAAAAAAATAAGGCCAGGGTGTGAAAGTGTTAGAACTTTTTAATTTAAGCCTACTAAGGCAATGAGAAAGAGGAAAGGCTACTGGTTGAAAAGGAACTTTTATGGAATAGGAATTTAGCAGCAAAGTATGAGAAATGAAGGCCATAGGGAGAGGAACAACAAATTCTTCAAAAAGCAGTCAACACGTTTGAGGGACGCAAAACTGAAAATACATGTTTGAGGAATAAAGGTTGCCTTATAAAGTTGATCACTAGGAAAATAATTAAGGAAACAAGAATGAAAGATTTTTTTTTGTTAATTAGATTATTCCTTATCTTGGTGGGGAAGGAGGAAAAGGTATGTTGTAGCTAGCAATGATTGTAGTGGAGAAGTGGCAATAGAACTTCAAATGTTACAAAGTTGTTTGAATGGTTGAAAAATTAGAGAACAAAATACTTAATATGTAGATATAGTGGAAGGGCCAAGTAGCTTCTAGGCATTGGAAGATGGATACTTGAGGGAAGTAATGTTTGAAGGCATCACACAATCTCATTCAAAGTCTAGCACTTCAAAAAATTAGGTCTTTTCTTGGTAAGTAATTATAAATTAGCTTCAAAATGAAATCTAAGAGTTTCTTCTCATGATTGTGACCTTAGATATGATTTTTGTAAAAATTATATCGAATCTAAAGAGCATTTTGTTGTTTGCTTGTGTGTAATGTGCCTTATACCATTTGGATAGACGTTATCACTGGCTACTTGCTAATATAATCCTACCACAAAATGGAGTAGCCCATATTTGGTTTAATCAATAATTGATTCATGAAATCGTATTAGGGTTGAAGTACTATTTTGTACTCCATATCCCTGTCTTATAAAAAAAGATGGATTAACAGAAAAATAAAGCAAAATTAAAAAAAAATAACTAAAACAGGTGATTAAATGAGTCTCTTAATTGGGCCTTGAGTAGAAATCAACAGATTTTTAAAGATTGTCTCTTCTATCTTTACTTTAAGAGTGAGTTGTGCTGATATAATAGTTGGTTCCTCTCAGAATCATAGTATTATATATGGTTAATTATATCAATTCTTAATTTCATGTCAATTATACTTAATCAAATTTATTGAGATTTGTAATAATTTTAAGAGTTAAACGTTGTAAATCTTTTTTAACTTGTCTCAATTTCTATGAATATAGAAAAATAGAATTTAAAAGACTCGGTAAAAATCCTATGGTATTTAATTGTAATTTTTAAATAATATAAATAAGTATTTTGGTATTTATTTAGGATAACTAGGATTTATATAAATAATCTAGTAATTTATAATTTGTAAAAATTTTGTTGATATTTAATAGTATACTAATTGCAATGGATTTTACGTAATTTTTTAATAGAATGTATAAGAATTTGATCCTTCCTTGAGATTTTTTTTTCGGTTGTCAGACCCTTATCCTTATCATACATAACTTTTATTTCTCGTTCATTTGAAGATTATATAGACATATTATTTGATAATATTTTTGTAAAGAATACTAATTTCATTATTTAAATTAAATCAATAGAGAAATTCTCATATTCAATCTTATTAGATAACAAAAACCCATAATTTAAATAAAAAAGTGGAAATATATAACGAGCTATAATAATAGATCTAGCATAGATTTATTTTTGTTTATCCAAACTTTATTTTTTATAAGATAACAAATACCATAATTTGTAACAAAGAATAAAAAGATGATAATTCATAAAGGACTTTTAAAGTTGTACTCTTTTTTATCCAAAAAATATTATTTTTATTGACTATTATCATTTTGAATTTTAAAAATTTAAGGACTTTCGAAAAATCTTATAAATTCGTCGAGGTTTTTCTTCAATCTTTTAAAATTCTTGTGATATTGCTTTTTTTTTGTTACATCTGATATAAATATATCAAAATTCAAACTGAATAAGCCTTTTGAAAAAAAAATAATAATACGTCAAAACATTCTTATACAGGGTTTTAAAGTTAAAAAAAAAAGAATATGTTAGGAACTCTGTTTTAAAATATACTTCCAATATTTTTTATCAACAGAAAAAAATTAATATATATATATATATATATATATATATATATATATATACACA
>Ga0209700_108587_pt1 | contig 12905 bp, 5 predicted proteins | sample SiratroredBW_FD_187528 | JGI IMG/M metagenome (GOLD analysis project Ga0209700, IMG submission 187528) | Root nodule microbial communities of legume samples collected from California, USA - Siratro red BW (SPAdes) (version 2) | ecosystem: Host-associated > Plants > Roots > Nodule | place: USA... | reverse complement strand
TTTTTTTTTTTTTTTTTTTTTTTTTTAAGTTTCCTCACTTCACTTTTTTCTGATGGGTACTTTCCTCGTTTAATGTCATAAAAGATGAAAGTAGTAATTTCTGTTAGAATGGTAAGATCGAAGAGGATGCACTTACACAATGATTTAATTAAGTAATAATTAAGCCTGGTCCATTGATTTCCCAATCAATTCTTATAATTCTTAATTTCCTTTTAAGTTATGCCCCTTTCACTTTACAGAAGTTAAATCTGATGCCTTAAGGTTTTAAATTGTGGTTCTGTTGCTGTTTCATTATGATTCTTGATATTGCGGACTAATGTCGCTGCTATTACTATTTTGGAGATCACTAAAACTGATATTGTGTCTGAAATTATGGCCGCTTACTGTTCCTCTTTAAACCTTGACATCCTTAAAGCATTTCATGCTATTGTCATTATAAAGGAGTTGATGTACATGTGAACTTATAAAGGTAAGGAAGCCTGATTAGTGGCATATTTTGCACTTTATGATTGATAACAATTATATGATGCTAATTTTGAACTCGACTAAGTGCTTAATTGATATATGAACCTTTCCATGTTGATTGCTAATGTAAATAATATCATTGGGGAAGTTCGTAAATATATCCTCATTTCATGATTTGCTATCTTTCCGTTGCCAGTCTGTGTATGTAAATAGTAATAAAATGATGTTTATTAAAAGGTTTATGTGGCTTGCAGGTAATGCTGACCGTCTACCACAATTGATACCTGATCAGATCCTCAAGCTTAAGCAACTTACAGTTCTTACGCTGGCTGAAACATACAAGGTATACCTATTAATAACACAAAGTTACTGGCTATCTTGTTTTGCAGTTTTGCTTGACTTGTTGATTGAGGGTTGTTAACTGATCCATTTGAATCTCAAAGTCACCAGATGGTAGTGTAGATAGATAACTTGCATATTTATTTATTTTCCGAACTAGTTCTGTCATAAGTGGAAATTGATTTCTATTTCATGGATATGTCCAAATTACTTGTTTTAGCTTGGGACTTTGGTTGAAAAGTGAATTCTCTTTGGCTAAAAGGGTGGTTAAAAGACCTATTGAGACTCCTATCTTCTGCTGCTAGACTTAACTGTTTAGATTATGCTTTGTCATTGTTAAATATTTGTAGTTTTATTTTAGAAAGAGGAAATATCCATGTTGGTTTGTGATAACATTATGTATTTTTACTTTGTTATGGTTTTCACCCATGGTTGTTTCACGAAATCTTCAATATCTGGAGACATTGGGCAGCCCTACAGGATTCTTTATGCTCCTTTGTGTTTTTGAGCTTGCTTTGCGCCCACCCTCTATGTTCCTTCTGTCATTTCTGTTTTATGATTTTTGTTTTAGAAAAAAGGGAAATATTCTCACGAGAGTTGAACATCTGGTTAAGGTGTCCTGGATTTTTCATAGATTTGCTTGTGGTGTCATCATATTTTTAATTTATGTATTGTATATGTTATTTACAAGCATCCTGTGTTTTTTACTCTGTAATTATTGTAGTACATGATAAATTTTCTCTGCTTTCTTAGTTTGCTGTTTTAGTATTGTGCATCTGTTCTGACACATTTTGCAACTCTTGCACCTTTTTGGCCTTCTTTGCCCCTATATATATTGTGATTACGTTGTTTATGGTCTCTATATTGTGTGTTGCCCACTGTTGTTTAAAGGTTTAACTCCTTGAATTTTATCTAGAGAATTGTTTCAACCAATTCATCATTTTAAATATAGTATTATTATACTTTCGTAGAACTAAGTGCTTGATTAATACCCAAAAGTTTCTTCTCCATTTTTGCTGTTTCTAGTGTCCTTGTCTTGGAATCAGTTCTTACAAAATTAGTTGTTTTCAGGTATTGCCCTATGACCAATTGATGCAAGACTTAGATGTGACAAATGTTCGTGAACTTGAAGATTTTCTAATTAATGAATGCATGTATGCGGTAGGCATCATTCCCTTACAGAGAGTATTTAATGCTTTACTGTTCAAAAATGTATATCTACACTATCATTACCACTATGATTATTATTGTTTTGTTGCAATATAATAACTCGTTTGAAGAGTAGGAAGAGGCGAGCAATAACATTAAATCGTTCTAATGGAAGCCAGAAAGAAAATACATCAGCTCTTGATCTCTCTAATTCCGTTTAAAATAAAATATCAACAAAAATGAGAAATCCTATGGCATGAAATCCGCTATAGGAAGTGTTCAGTTCGCAATATGAGTGTGTGTTCAGTTCGCAATATGAGTGTTTGGGGATTCTAAGGTCATTGCATATGAAGCAACTAGTTTTTGCTAGTTTTATTCAGTATAACAATCCAATGACTTTACTGATAAAGTGAGTAACCAGTAAATGATAGAATCTGAGAAAATTAAAGAACATGAATATTTTTGGGGTGTGGCACCGAAAACAGTTTCTGATAGTTAAGTTTTGTGTGCTACTGATTTAGAAAGCAGTAACTGAATCCGGTTCTGATAACAAACAAAAGTATACAACAGAATCTGTGTGCACTTCCGAAGTACACGTATAACACTATGCATTTGGTAAACATGTAATCAATCATTTACACTGAAAGGGATCTGGAAACAATACTAAAATTATGTGATTGGTCCATATGTAAGACTTAGATCCTGTAGATATTGACATATTTGGTTTTCTTCATTTATTCTTTCATGATTTCTTTTAGTTTTCTAATCTTCATTTTGTTATTGACAAAACGTCTTGTAAATGATAAATTGTCAGAGATATATTTTTGGTACTTTAGGGATTTTGGCTTCTATCTTATTTTTCGTCTACCTATATTCTGCTTTTATCATTTGATTTCGTTTTTATCTTGTTTTTTTTTTCTTCAATGTTGGATAGTCAAATTAATAAATGGGTAGCCTGAAAACAATATTTGATGAATGACAGACATGATTTCTAATTTTGTTGCTCTCATCAGGGAATAGTCCGAGGAAAGCTGGATCAGTTGCGTCGATGCTTTGAGGTCCTGGCTCATCTTCATCATCTGTTATTTTATTTAATTGTATTTTGTTCCATTTCTGTTTTTCCATTTAATAAGTATTAGAAATTTACCTGATCTTTAAGTGTGATTTCAGGTCCAATTTGCAGCAGGGAGGGACTTGAGGCCTGATCAACTTGGGAATATGATCCAGACTCTCTCTAACTGGTAATCTCTCTTTTTCAAGTAGGGGCGTGAATAATTTGTAATCATATGTATGCTATTTGGTAAGTCAATTACCAATTCTTGGAAAACAATTGTGTGAAATTTCAAATTTGTATTTTGATATTAAACTTGCTTTGTGATGCTGGATGACTTGAATATAGCGGAACTTGCTTCAATACTTAAAGCTTTGAATTTTTGGACTATGACCACTTTATAAAAATATCCAAGTCTGTTTAGCATCCGATCTTAGTTGAAAGTTGGTTTAAAGTTCACATTGTCTACATGTCAAAATTTTAATTTGTATTTTATATACAGTTCTTGATCCTTAAATTTTTGTTTGAATATTCTATTTCTCGTTTCGTTCAGAATGTCTCAATTTGGTATTTTATATACAGTGCTAATTTTTGGGATGTAATGTATGGTGTTTATCTTCGAAATACTAAACTTAATTATGAATGGGAAACATAGGTTGTCTACATCAGAAAGTCTTCTTGTTTCAATCCAAGAGAAGATCAAATGGGCTGATGCTATGAGTGAAATTGACAAGAAGCACAGGAAGGATGTGGAAGAGAAGGTGGAAGAAGTAAAGAAGACTATTTTCAAGGTGGGCTGGATTTATTTTTATGGGTTTAACATTTTTATAGATGAGAAAATGTCTGATAGAAAATTGTTACATATAATTTCATTCTTGTACTAAATGTGTTGAAAATTCCGTTTATCCTTTTGTGTATATTAAACTCTAGGAAGGAGAGAAACGTTGAGCTGAAACCAACAGTATGGATGTTTTATTTATATTGAGAAAAAGGAAATGATGCAATAAATAGAGGAGATTTAATATATTCTAGTAACAAAGATATGATACGGGAATGAATAAGCAGAAATGCTTCTAATAATACACTTATAATTTAGATATTCTTGATTATATATATTCAGTTCCTTATTTCTATAATTATAATAGTGTATCTATGTGTGTTATGAATTGGTGTTCGATTATTCAGTGATATATAATGCAAGCTGGAATTCCATTCCCTATGATAGAGAAAAACAAAAGTTTTAGTCAATAAAATAATTCCCATTTATATGTATTAATGACTAAAGCTTTGAGGGCCATTACAGAATTCATTATTCTTTAATAATCAAGCTACAACATTGGTTGGGGTTAGCTATGGATCACACACATAACCATGGTTTCTTGTCTTGTATTAAATTCTAATATAGGGCATTTACCTGTAAATCTCTGTGGTTTGGCTGATAATTTTCCTCGTATCCTTTACCCTATTTTTTTGATCCTTCAGCTCATCGTCTGGTCTACTCTCTTTATTTGTGCTTCTATGGGCTTTCTTCATACATGCTTAAATTACTTATGGTCAGACCCTACTATTTTATCTTGTCTCTAATAAGTGTATTTCTAATCTTCCTATCGAAGATCTCAAATTGATTGGAGATATGATTAAAGTATGTAGTAAAAAATAAGTGAGTGCAAATTTTATTCTACATGCATATTTTGTGGGGTTAAGTTTGACAAAAGTCCACTTTCTAGAATGGTAGGAGATTGGTACCATCCAGTTTTGTTATTAATCCTAGCAACACTTCCTTAACAGCTTATTCATTAATGTTTTCATCAAAACAACATTTTAAGTTTTTATATATAGCTGCTGCTGTGTGCTGCATTAATCTTATTTTCGATTTGGAGTTGTGCTAGATAATGTAGAAGTATCTGCCTTATTGTATACATAATTGCCTGCTGTTCTTTATGGTTGGAATATATTGGTCGACGTGTCTTACTTACATCGTGGCAGAAGTTACACACTGTAAGCAGGCCGACATCGACTTCAGAGGCCATGAGGAGATCTGCTCTGAATCTGGTGGAGTGATGGATTATGAAGAAGATCGAAGCCGACCAAAGAGGTAATTTGAAAAAACTGTGTAACAATCAAGTATTTGATCTGATGCCCTAATCAAAATTGATTTTCCAAGTTTACATTATTGTTCTTGAACTACAAGTTTGACATGGATATGGCTGGCAAGATCGTTTATCTGTCAGTGCCTTACACGTGTCTGCATACAGTATGTATTGAAGTGTATTCATATTATCAATGGGAATATAGATTATATAGGCCTTATAAAGATTGGGCTCTGTAGGCATCTAGTTCAATCTAGAATATGGTTTAGTTGTCAATTTTTGCTTTTTGAGAAAGCTAAAAGAATATTATTAAAGCAAAACCCAAGTTTAGAGCACAAGATGTGCCCATTCGAGCAAATCAGAACCATAAAAGGCTGCAATATAAATAATAAACTCACTACACATAACCGCCTGATGTATCATAGCCACCTGTGTCTGCAAGTTTAGATAACTTCCATATATTCTATCACAAGACTTATTATGGCTTGAAAAAATTGCAGGAGGCGGCATCCAATATCTTGAAGATTGTAGTAGATAAAGGAGCTCATTGGATGAGTTCTTTAGTTGCTTGCCTGACTTTTATTCATGGCATGCGTCCTCAGAGGATATCAGCTTTTGCAGACAAGTATATCTCATCGATATTGCTCTTGTCTGTCACACCACAAAGCGAGATAGGAACAAGGAGAAAAAAAGGGGGAAACCTGTTAATTTCTTCAAAGTTGTATTTAGGAAATTGATGGTGTTTCTCGAACCATTTTAATGTAATACTGAGTTGTCAAGAACAAGCTGAGATGGTGGTGCGGCTATTTATTTTTGGGTTGTTGAATTTATACTATTGTTTTTGTTTTGTATTATGCTTCATATATGCTGCTTCAATTGCATTGCTATATTATGTGGCGAATATTTATTCCCAAAATTAGATATTAGATACATATATTCTAAATTTCAAGGTTGTTGGCCTCCATCGTATGAAACTACTTCTCGTGCGCTCATGATTTGTTTGGTTAAGAAATTGAAGGGAGAGAAGAGGATGAGATTACCTTTTTCTATGAATAATAACCAATTAGGTACATGTACGTGCAGATTGACGACATGAAAGAACACTGTGTTGTTAGGTCTATGTGATAAATTATTTGTGATATTATTGTTATTAATTTGAAATTTTATACACTAAATTTACACTACATATTGTACTTTTTAGGGTTAATTTTACATAAAAGGTAAAATTCAGGAATCAATTTATATCTTTTATTTATTATTTTAAAACTGTTTTATTACCAATTATAACAAAGTATGTGTGAAAATCAAGAAAAACATAAAATGGAAAGTTGAATTGTGTTTACACTTACACTTGTAAGTATTGGTTGATGATGAATATCCAGACAGCGTTTTTGTTTGCATAAGCTTCAAGAGGCACTCTTTTATGACTTAATTGATTTACTTGAATAAGGCGTTCTAGATATATGATTACACAGTAACTTTCATTCCTAAGTTAGTATAAATGATGATAAAAATACAATATAAAGTGATTAAGTGAGAGAGAAAATATACATTACTTTTATTTTTATCAATAAATTAAGATTCACTAATTAGGTTAATGCATTCAAGTATAGTATAATTATTGTTTTTGTTTATAACTATCTCTAATTAACCTCTTTACTATTGTTTGACCTTTAAGTATTATGGTATAAGTCATTTTTAGTTTAATTAAGTATTCTTTTAAAAGCTACTCTTAGACCTTAGCGTATCTTCTTATACAATCTATTTTTGAACTAACAATCTATTCTTTTTCTTCTTATACAATCTATTTTTGAACTAACAATCTATTCTTTTATAAGTTACTTTTAACTTAATCAAATATCTTTTATATATTATTTTTGACTTAATCAACTATTTTTATACAAGTTACTTTTATTTTAATCACATTTTTTAACACATTATTTTCGGTTTAATCAAGTATTTTTATACAAGCATCTAACTTAAATGCGTATTTTTTGAATAACAAGTTAATAACTTAGTATTATTTATTAAACAACAACTTATGGCTATAATATATATAGTTGCTTGTTCACTAGAGACAATAATTGATTCTTGACGTTGTGTAGTATCTTTTTGTTTGCTAATAATAAAATATAAATAATGTTAGAAGTTTCAACTTTTCTAAATGTTGCTTATCACAAGCAAGCTTATTAAAGTAGGATGTATTAAAGTACGTCATACAACATTAAATATTTTTCTATTTTTGTATGTAACTTCCTTGTGACTGTATATACTTATTCTAGAGTCGAACAAAATAGATAATCTTTCTAGAATTGTCAATGCTCAATGTTAAAGAATTGCAGAAGAAAAGTAGCTTTAGCTCAAATTTCAAAAGATATTTTTAAAGTTGACTTATATTTGAACTTGAGGAATCTTTGGCAATGGAAACAATGAATATTTCTTATAACATAAAACTAAATATGTATGTTTTTTTAGCAATACGAGATTAGTTTAAACTATGCGTTTATCATCTAAATGTGTAAAATGTCTTATCAAAAGTATATAAAGATTGTATGGTGTTTTTTATTGTTTGTCAAATAGAACACTTGTATTACATGATTTGTTGTTGAGTTAAGTTATTGTTTTGCAGACGAAACATGATCATATTTTATCATCAAATTAAAATTTTTAAAATATGGAACTTTTACTCTAACAATGTGATACGTAAATAAAAAATGGGACAACACAAAGCTAGGTTTCTATTTGTTGATGCACAATACTAAACTGGAAGGGGGGGTTGGGTTTATTCTGGTGTTTAGGCTAGTTGTTTCAATGAAGTTTCCATTTTTGTCTGCACCTCATAATTTCCATGTGCACCCTGGGGGTGGTTAACAGACACAACTGCCTCGCGTACTGCTGCCACCCTTGTCGCTGCCGATTCCTTATTATCACCGTTTCTCTTGTCAATGTGTGGTGTCATGAATAAATTTAAAATCAATGTGTTGTGTCATCAATAAATTTAAAAAAGAAAGTGGTTTTGATTGTGTCAGCAGACTATCATATTAGAAGTTTATTTGTTTTTTTTTTGTTTTTTGTTTTTTTTATAAAAAAATGATTTTCAAGTTACGAAATTCATGAGTTTTTTTTATGTAAAAATAACTTTTGAATAGTATATTTTGAAAAATAAAAACTTTTCAAACTTCCAGTTGAAACTTCCAGTTGAAAATGAAAAGAAAAAACCTTTATAGAGATATTGTTTAGTAAACTAAAAAAATAAAATGGACATTTTCATATTTATGGGGTGCAAAAAGAAATCTCCAATATGTAATAATAAAAGGCTATTTCGAAAACTTCAATTTCCACCATTCTATTTTCTTCACACTTATTTATTTTCTTAACTTTTTTTATAAGCTTTCTAATTTTAGCTTATTAAAAGAAAATATTTTACTCTCTTACAATTTTTTATTAGAAAGTACAATCTTTTAAGTTTTCAAATATTACACTTAAATTGTTTGTCATCCTTTTATATAAAGAAATATTGGTATTTTCTGTTTTGAAGTTTGAAGTTCTGTAATAATTTTATCTTTAAAAGAATCATTTAGTCGAGGATTAAGGGAACGTGATTCTCATATACCATACTAATATTTTAATCTCAAGTTTATAAAAATAAGGATCAATCACCATTTTGTCCTTAAAAGACATATTAGAAGAATAAAAAAGAAAAATATATTTAAACTAATTTTGACCTTGAGTTCGACTTTTAAACAATAAGAGACTATTGAGTATACTAGAACATCATTTTGAACTCTCTCTATCCTTTCTTATTATTTATAATTTATTAAAACTCACAAAATTTCAGTAGTCTTACGTTCTATAAGAAGATTCTCTTTTTTTTATAATTTTTAACCAATAAAAAGATATTTTCCACGAAATCTCTTAAATAGCATGTTTTTAATATTTCTATTTTCTACCATTCAAATTAATTATATTATTTTATTAGTTATTAATTTTAAATTACTTAAAACTAATTTTTAAAAAAACATTTAACATAATAAAATTTTATTTTATTAGTATAATTTAATTTATAATTATATTTCAAAGTCTCAATGTCTATTAATAATTAATAAATTTTATATTTTCATTTAAACACAAATCACATCTAATATAATTTTTGAAACATTTACTATAAAGTTTAACCAATTCCATACACACAATAATTTATTATTGGAGATGCTTGTAAACTATATTACCTATATACAAGAAATCTGTAGTCCTTTTTTTTTAATCAATTTAAATTCTAAGTCTTCATGTAAAAAAAAAAAAGTATATTTATTTACCAAGTAGTTTTCTAAATTTCCCCATTTGGCGTCCCTTATTTTCTTTGAATGCTCCAAGACCACCGCCACTGAAAAACCCGCAAACCCGAGCAGAGGAAGAAACGCAACCATCAGAATCAGATGATGAAGAAGAAAAGCTGTTAGATCTCTAAAAGCTCTCGCTTGGCCCAGCTCTGCACCTCTCACCTCTGTTATCTCTCTCACACCCAACTCTTCTCTTCCCCGCACGACGCCGTCCGGCGATCCTGCCACTCACTCTGGTGATATACAACCACACGCAGGTACACACAACTTTTAAGCTGTAAACTAAGATTTTTCATTTCCTTTCATGAAAAAAACTGAAGGGGTTCTGATGGGGTTGTATATATAACCTTATTTACGAGAAAGATCTGTTTTTTTTTTTTTTTTTCCACAACAGACTTCAGAAACAACTCAAACCCTAACTCTAACTCCGTTAATTGTTTGTGTTATGCCTAATTATGCTGTTCTTCATGTTTTGTGTTGGTTCTGCTGCCACTTGTGAATATGTTTTTGTCTACCTAAAATCAGAAATATGTAATGTATCATCCTATTCTGCTTTTCTCATTTTAATGCATAATGGAATAACAGGAGTTCCTCTTTCCAGTTTTGGAAGACATAATGGAATTTGAAATGAAATGTAAGTTAAGATGATGAATACTGCTTTAGTGGAGGTGTGTAGGTGTGGGTTTGTGTGAGGAGGAAGAAGATAGTAGGTGAAGATAATGGAGGTGGGAGTTATGGGTTTGGGAGAAAAGGAGGAAGAAGTAGGATGTAGGAGGAAAGAGGCTGCAGATTTTCATGCTCTGCAGGAAAAACTAATTTTATTTTTTAAATTTTGTTTGCTCTTTGCTACTCTATGATACTGTTTCAACCTGAGTTGATAAGATATGTATACCCTTGTAGGAATAATCTACACCTCACATTTTATTGGATCCGATTTGGGAGAAAATAAAGAACCAATCAAGTTTGGTTCGGCATTGTCAAAAAGAATTTCAAAATCCAAACCAAGCCAACTGGATCAAGAATGGGTTGGTTTGGTTTCTATCAAGTGGATTCAATCACATAGAAGTATACACTTTTTTTTAAAGAAAAAATACATAATATTGTCCAAAAATTCACACGTAATTCACCATTGAAAGGGATAAATAACATTTTTATATTATGATGGACTTACATCATCTAAAAGTAGCCAAACTTTGTAAAAATATATTATGATGGACTTACATTATCGTGTTTATCACCATCACAATGTCCGACCTTGTTCATTCAACAATGTCTAGCCCATATTGAACACCATTTTGATGTTCAAACTTTTTTGTGAGAGGTGCAACCCAGGTCATAGTTTATTGCCATTCTGATGTTCATCTTTGTTCATTCCACATGATCTAGGTCGTATTTAATGCCATTTCGATGTTCAAACTTGTGTGCAAAAGGTGCGGTCTAGGCTGTAGTTTATCGCCATTCCTACGTCCATCCTTGTTCATTTAGCACTGTCTAGGTTTTATTTAACGACATTCTGATGTTCAAACTTGTGTGTAAGAGGTTCTGTTATGGATACTGTTACAATGAAAACACTGCAAAGTTATTTTTTGAATGCTACTTATGGATATTACAGATCATTATGATTCACGATTTAAAATTAGATATTAGACATGCTCAGTACTATTTTGATATGTATTTTACTAAGTTGTTGTGAAGTTATGAATATTGTTACTAGATTAGGAAAAGCAAAGATTACATTTTGAAAGATAACAAATAAGAGTTACACCCTTAGGTAAATAATGGAGGTATTTTATGACTAAACAACATAGATATGTACAAATTGTTGTGTTGTCAGTGATTACTTTTATTTTTAGTCTCTTAGCATTACATGCTTAAGATTGAGGGGCTATGCGTAAGTAAGATTTTACCAACCATGAATTTAAGCATCATCACCTTGTTGGCTCGAGGTTGAGAGACTATGTACCGTTAATTGTACGAAGATAGGATTGAAGCCGATTTATTGGGGGGTCAACTGAAGATAATGTATTGTTCTAGTGAAAAAACCTTTGTGTCTTAAGCCAGAGCATTCACTATGAGAATCACAAAATGGTGACCCTAATGGTCTATTTATAAGCTCTAAAACAATTGTGTCTGCTTCCCTCTAGGGATAATGGGCCTTGCAGGACAAGACACTACATGATCGTGGAGCTTTACCTCCAAGTTAGCTTTCTGGAGGTGAAGTTTCATTAAAGATGGTAAATTATAGTTTGTGCATTCCTAATTATCAAGCCTACGTGGGAGCTCCCTTGGATTTCGCATCAGGATTGAGGCTTTGTGATCATCCAAATGCTTGATCTCATACGTCTCTATATTCTTGAACACGTGGTCCTTCATATGCCCTCTGTGTGAAGAGATCTGATGGTACACAAGTTAGGTCGATAAAATGCCTATAGGTATCAATCGGGTCAGCAAAATGTTTACTAGGACACAGTCCCCAGGCTTGAGCCACGAAGGCGAACAGGCTTAGGAATTCAATTATCATAACTTAAACATTAGAGTCCATAATAGTTGGGCTACAACCAATTGGTCTATGGGGGAGAGAAATCAAGAAGATACAGGGGAAGTTCTAAAGAAGGATCTCATAGTAAAATCTGTGGGGATTAGTCTTTAGACAGAGTCCACGGACAAAGTGTGATTCATGCAGTTGACCTAACATGATGGGATAAGACTTCTTATTATTAAGCATTGACCAACTCTAGGTTGTCCATAGCTAGGGTAGAAAGAACCCTTGGAAGCTAAGCATGTATTCTAAGTATGCCCAACTTTAAGATAAGTTAGGGAGTTGATAAACATGAAGTGGTTTTGTTGGAAGCTCAATCTCCAGTAAAGTATGAGATGTGGATATGATAAAACATGAACATAGACATAGAAAAGTATTTATAAATCAAATCATATCACCACACACAACTATGGTACCATGTATAAAATTAATGCAGACTTAGCTTGAAAGCCCAAAGCTCGAACTAAAGAAGGGAGCCAATGTTCTTAACTTTTGTCGGTTCTGTATTCGTTGCATTTCCATTTTCATTCTTATAAAAATAGTAATGGTAAAAATATGAAAAGCAATATTTGATTTGAGAGTATTCCAAATGGTCATAATGTTTTTAACACGAGTACATGTCTGTCATGGATACAATGCCTATGTTAGTATCCATGCTTCGCACACCTAGACACTGTTTTTGTTTCTTTGGATGTTGAGAAATTACAGATGGGATAAGGAAACTGCAATGTCCAGTGATGGATTTGCAGGAGCCTCAGCAACCAACCTAATTAAAGTCTCTAAATGCATTTTGAGATGGAGCTGGTAACTTACGTGGTGGCAGAATATTATATTCTGTTTTTCAATTTTCTAATTCTAAAAGTAGAAATAAAAGATGATTAAAACACTCTTAATCATTGAATTGTATGCTTGTGTTGAATGGGACGATAATG
>Ga0209700_108586_pt1 | contig 12906 bp, 6 predicted proteins | sample SiratroredBW_FD_187528 | JGI IMG/M metagenome (GOLD analysis project Ga0209700, IMG submission 187528) | Root nodule microbial communities of legume samples collected from California, USA - Siratro red BW (SPAdes) (version 2) | ecosystem: Host-associated > Plants > Roots > Nodule | place: USA... | reverse complement strand
ATAAAAAAAAAAAAATATATATATATATATATATATATATATATATATATATATATATATATATATTAATTAGAACAATTTAAACTATATTAACAAATAGTTTATACAAGTTATAAAAAATAATATAATGTTTACACATAATATGAAATAATATATTTCTTTCTTTCCTTTATCTGACTTAATATGCATAAAATGGGGGGAAATGGTCAAATTAATTCTAACTTTTTCTATTTGAAAGAAATGAAATTTATCTGTAAGCTCAGTTTTGTTTAGAAGTTAAGAATATAAATGTTTGTTATCAAGTTGAGCTTTGTTGCTAACAAAAAAAAATAGTTGAGTTTGAGTATCATCTTTTTCTAGTTTTCTAGCAGCATAATTAGAATGATTTTCGTTAACGAGGAATAAAGAAACCAATATATCATAAGTGGTACACTTTATTAATTCAAATAAAGCAAACAACATTTTTTTTCTTTATAAGTTAGTTTGGGAAAAAGAATTTTCAAAACAAAATTTTTATTAAAGAATTTGAAAAATTGTTAAAATAATGACATTTTTAAAAGCAATAAAATGTATAAGCAACGAGGTAATAGGTAGAAATTGCATCTTCTTGTTTGATTCTAGCTCGAATTAAATTATCATTCTAACATTTTTAGTTCGTTATCATCACAATAAAATTAGTTAAGATTAATGCAAAAATACACTTCGATGACAATTATAAGAGAAGTGTGGTTGAATTATGATGGGTAAACTTTTTTAAATTTTCATGCAATATACAATAATCTCTGAACCGTTATTTTATACAATGATAATTACTTTTAACTTGTTGTCGCATGTATCCTACAATGACAATTTTTAATATAAGTATTATTGTTATTGTAGGATAGATGTTTCATAAATATTTTCTTTATTATTATTATTGTTTTAAAATTTAACTTTCTATTGTGAGATATACTGTTTGATGGTTTTGAATCATACTTTGATTGTATTAGTATTGTTCGTATCGTTTTGTTGAATCTCATATGTATAAAGCATGATCACGTGAAGAAAAAATAACAATGATAAAATCCTCTTATATTATTATTAAAATCTATAATAAATATGATTTAATATATAAATTATAATTTTATATTTGAAATGAATAATTTAAATAGTGATATTAAATTACAATTTAATATCTTTTTTAAATAATTTTGTAATTATTTACCATTTAAAACTTTTCCAGATATTCATTTTTGAATTGATTATGCTTTTAGGTATGTGTTTGGAGCATGGATGAATGACAGGAAACATAGTGTATAGATTCATGATCTATTGGTTTATTAATATATTAGATAATAAAAAAAGTTGAAACTTGAACATAAATCACAGACCATTGATTAATCAAATATTTTTCATCATACATTTATGAGTAAATGCAGTTTATAGTTTATAATTAATCAAATATAGTACATCATTTATATCATTTATACTACTAGTAATAACTATTTTTCCAATACAAATATGTAATTATTATCATAGTGCTATAAAGTTATTTTCATTACACAAGAAGCTTTCTATACACTTAAAAAAAAAAAAGTAGATTAGACCTAAACATCAATTTATATACATTAATTAAACTTATATTGTTATCTCCTAATCAATGCTTTTCTCTTTATTTGTGCTGCTCTAGATGTAATATTTTGAAGGACTAACCAAATGTAAGATTTAGAAATTGTCCTACTGTAACTCAAGATAATTAATTTAATTAAACACATTTGTTTGCTTTTGTATGTTAATTAAATATATTAATTAGGTTGATACTAAATTGTAGAGTAGTACATAAACTTAAGATATGAGTGGAAGTATCATTACAGAAGGAGCCAATATTAGAAGAGGTTCAGACCATGTAATTGTATTTAACTAATTCATTAGTAAATAAATGATTGTTTGTTATGGACTAATTTCATATTATGTCTTGCAGTATTTGTTACACGCACAACCGATTAACCGATTAACTCTATGGTCATGGACTGTTACAGATCAACACGACAATCTTAATTTATCAATTTTTATGATATATTATGTAGATGAAATATTATAATAGTTTTTTAGACTTAGTTATTTATCAATTTTAGTTGTTGGTTTTTATGCTTTACAATTCTTATTTTAAATTATTTTTGTTTTTTTATCTTTATATCGTTATTGTATTAGTATTAGAGTAGGCCGAGGTATGAATTATTTCCCTCATAATTAAGGACAATTTTATGTTTTGATTATAAATGACATTAAACTATTGTTGAGTGTGGTTATGTAAAAATTATAGTATACACAAGTTGTTAAATAGAGGTAAACACCATAAAACAAAAATAAAATAAAATCAACGATAATTATAATTACAATTTCTGTTATTTTTAAGCATAATGATTATTATAATAACATCATTTTGTGTCCCACAATACAAAAAATAATTTAAAATGGATAATTAAACAAAAATATACGAAAATGATGATTGTTTATAAAAAAACTATCATAGTATATATAACGTCAATTTTAGCTATAACTGGAAGTTCATGATTTCATGACAGCTATAATGACAATTTTTGAAACCGTCATTAAAGGAGTAATAGTGTTGTTAAAACTCATTTTCCAGTGATGCCATCTTGTTATATTTCTTAAGATGACTTTAAATGGTTTAGAGAATGTATATACTTGGATAAACCTTATATTAGTTGGATGATCTATTTGATGTGTTTAAACTTTTAAAATTCACCCACCCATGTGTTTAAGTCTTAAACAATCGGTGCTCTAAAATGAAGTTATCATTAATATCTATTTTTGAAGGAAATTTAATGTTAAGAGCCTCAAATTGAATAAAACAAATTTATATAGTATTTTAGTCAAGTGACTCTTATATCTAATGGATTAGTATTTTTAGTTAGATTCTCTCTTTAAAATCCTAATGTCTTGTACTTTAAATATGGCAAGTTCGGCACCAAACCATCATAGGTAATTCATCTTCACACATATCATTTGATAATTGTTTCATCCAAATTAAGTTATTTTCAGCGACCATGAATTTATTTACCAACCACCTACTTTACTTTGTGCAAACCAATATACATCCATTTTTATTTTTTTTATGTTTGACACTTCTTAGGATAAAGTTTGTCTTTGCAAGATCTTTAAGTTTCATCTGGGCCTACAAATTGGAGTCTTTTCTCTATAATTATTTGCTTCAATGCAACAATCTCATGCAGTTTTTCTTATATCAAGAAACCTTAAGATTATAGCTAGTAGTTCTTCTGATAGATGTTTGTGTCGTTGCTCTTTTGCCAATGATTTCATGACATAGGATCTGCTACCTCCACTATCATACAAGTGTGACCATCCTTTTATGGTGTGCTAGTATTGTCAATAACATAACAAGATGGTGATGTTGACCATGATATCGATGATAGGAATAACATTTATAATGATGCAAATTGTGAAACTGACAATAACGACAGTGAAAATGATAATAAGGGTGGTTGAAGTGTCTCTGAATAAGTTTAAGAATTATGACTCCTAGAAATTAGTAGTGGTTAGTTTTTTTAAAAATTACATAGAATAAATATTCCTAGAGTGCATTATTGCAAATTACAGATTGGTTCCATTCAAAGAGAGTACAAATACAAAGAGGTGAGAGTGACTCCAGGAGCTTGATCAGAAACGTGTGACATGGTAATGGAGATATAAATAGTAAAAAACTGAGGTAATGTTACAAAGTAAAACATGAATAATGGGCTTTTGGGTTAGAACAAAGTAGTGGGCATGGGTCATAAATAGGATGATGGGTTATGGGCTAGCTATATGAAAAGGATATGTTGTGGGCTAGTGTAGTTTGGCTATTTCTTTTGCTTTCCTATGTCTACAACTTGATCCAAATACTCATTGAGAAAGGCACTTGGAAAAACATTCCCATGATGAGAAGAAAAAAGTTTAAAGGCAAGATAGCAACTTGTGTAAGCAATAATAGTGTTGTGGTTTGTATGTTGTTTTTGTAGTGTTGTGGAGACTATAGTGACAATTGTGTTATTTGTAGCTATAGAATGGTGGGAAATATAGGGTCCTAGCATTTGACCTACCACAAGAAACCCATGTGCCTCATCATATATACAAGGAAAACCAAGCTCACGAATTCTAGGCTCTGCTTTTGCTCAATTCAAAACAACACACATAACTTGCTTAGATGAAGTTAATGCCAATTAAACCATTCGGTGTGTGTGGCTTCTGAGTATGAACTCTTTCAATAATTTATACAACTGTAATATTCTATTAACGTGAGACATGCACGTTATAAATTATTATATTACGTAAAAGTGAGTGGTGTGTTCATAAAAATGAGGCCATTATGCTGGAACAGTAATGAGAAGAGTTTCAGTGTTTAGGGTACCAATGTGTAGGGTTTAGATAGGACATGATGAGAGATAGACATCAAAAGCTGCATGCAACAACTTGCCAGAGATAGAGACACCATTTTTTGAACATGTTTCAGTGGTGTAGGTTATAAATACTGTGAACTAGTAGTAGTAGCAGTAGACCAAAATAAATAGAATTACAATATATATAAATTAAATGTAACACTTCTGCTAAAATTATTCTTTGTAGATAGATTTGCATATTTAATGATATTGTTTAAGAATCCAGTATTAATTATCTTCTTAATTGGTTACCTTTTATGATGTTAAAATATTTTTCTATTTAATGGTTTTATTTTGCATAAAAAGTATTTGTAAATTAATTTTTTATACAAAAATTATATAAAAGTATAAAAAATCATCTATGAATTTTCTTCATATTTGAAAAATTAATCGTAATTTTTGCCAAAATTAGAGAAAAAATTGCATGAAAGTTTCTACAGACAAAAGAAAACCCTGGTTTCAAGTCGAGTTCATAGTTTGTATAAAGCTTGGCTATACTGGAATGAAAATATAAAAGTCATTAAAATAATTTGAAATACAAAAATGTAATTTTATATTATAAAAAGATAATTAATTATAATGAAATGGGTAATGAGAAAAAAATATTTCGCGTAAGGATAAAATGATATTTTTATAATACTCTTTCTATTTTTTTCTTTCTTTCAAGTGAAACAAGTTAAACAAATAATTTTCGTTTTATTTCTCTTCAATAAAAGAATTTTCATTTTCACTTTATTTTCTTATTTCTATTATCACCTCTATGTTACCTTTTACACTTATATTTTTCTTTCAAACTAAATAGCTATAAAATTTAATTTTCATTCTATTTTTTTAATTAAATAACTCTTATTTTTACTTTACTTTAATTTATTTTTTTCTGCTTATTTCTTCTCCGTGTCCTCGTACCAAATGTAAGTAACACTTCACTTGTTTGGTATCATGAAAAGTAGCATGGAAAATTTCGGAAAAATAGTGAGATCCACACAGCAGCGGAAGTTTCTCAGCAAAATAGAAGAAAGTGAAGATACTAACAATGAATTAACATTTACCAAAATGTTTATAAAATTTTGAGTTGTGTAAAATCATTGTGTAATTCTTCTTTATTGTGAAATAAACTCTTGTGAGCTTTTATTGTTCTCTCTTGAGAGTGTTTCTTTCAATTCTTGAGTGGTCTTGATCAGGGAGAGATTGAAACTTGTATAATCTGGAGATGTTTGTGTACTCGTGATAACCTAAAGAGGTTTGTGTAGTCGTTGTAATCTGGAGAAGTTTGTGTAGTCGTTGTAATATGGAGAAGTTTGTGTACTCATTGTAACTATTTGCTAAATAGTGGAACCTCTTGAACAATTTGTTTATTGTTTGTTGGTTTGTTAAAGGAAAAATGAAAGTAGCCTAAGAATTTAGGGTGAACCAGTATAAAACTGTTTTATATTTGATTATATATTTTTGCCTTGATTGATGGTTTCTATTTATAACGAATTAAGTTCAGACTCTATTCAATACCCCTTCTGGAGCCAGTTGTTAATATATATATATATATATATATATATATATATATATATATATATATATATATATATATATATATATTAGAATATTTTTAGTATTAAAATAAATATTTTTTACATTGATTATTGTGTATATTCCATATCTAATGAAAGTAATAAGAAATGACAAAAAGAGAAAAAAAAAACAATAATAAAATTAGTTCACTCTAGAAAAAAATATATCTAATTGTTAACTAAGTTAATCCTTTAATTTTAAGTTTTACAAGACTATCAACAAAATTAACACATAACAATAAATTTTTAACCTTATCTACGACAATAAATGAAAATATTCAATACAAAAATATTAGAAAAATGAAAATAGATGGTATACAAATTTTAACTCATAATTATAAAAATAAATAATAGTGATTAATGATTCATGTAAGTTTAATTTTATTCAAATTATGATCTTAATTCAAATAAGGTAAAAATATTACATTATGATATTAACTATGATGAATAGCTCCAAAAAGTGCTTTTTAGAATTAAAGTTTTTGTTTTGAGTATATTTTAAAAGTTCATATATGGTAACCTTTAGTTAAATTGATATTTAAAAATATTAGTTTTGTAAGTATAACAGTTTTAGTCAACTAAAAATACTTAAAGATAGATTTTCAGTGTTACATTTTAATCATTCAAAACATAGTCAATTTCAATCCTTCAAATGCTTGAATGAATTTAGTCAACTACAGCGAAGATTGAATAGCCTTCAAATGCTTCAAATGTGTGTGTATAAATTAATTCCAATTTTTTTCTTTAAAACAGTGCTCAACATCTCATTTAAAACAATGCTAACCACACACTATTTAAATTAATAAATCCTAAAGGCAAACCATAAGCACTGCTAGTAAAAAGGTACAACACGTATAATAAATAAATATTAATTTTCTATTATACACAATTTGAAACCATAAAATTATTTACATCCAATATATGAGGTAGTAGTAGTTACACTAAAAATTTCATTGTTGCTTATTATACTAATATATCAATTTTAATTAAGTTAATTCATTAAAAACTAATAAACATGATTCTAATAGCTTTAATTAACAACTAAATAGTTTAGAATAAATTTAATGTAGATTATGTAAGATTTGATGTGTGAAAATTGCATATGTTCATAGTAGTAGTAAAAAAGATAACAATTTACTATATTTTAGATGAACGGAAAAAAATTATTTATTTTTTAATCAAACCATAACTTCATACCACAACTTTTAAGTTTGACTCAAATTTATATGTAATAAACAAAATCAATATTGCTACTCAAATAAATAACCGTTAATTATCAATAAAACTTAAATTAAACATGATAAGAAAGTGATTACAACCAAAACATAAATGAGTTTGTCATAGTTTATTGAAACTGATTGTTCTTATGATAGACGAAGTTTTAGTTAATGAGTACATTTATATTGTAATAGGTTAAAAGAATATCAATATAATAATTTATACATACTAAGTAGGTATGTACGAGTCCGTTTGGGTTGGTTTGAACAAATCTAGCATCCAACCTAATTAAAAAAAATGGATTAAATTAGGTAAAGCTTTTCATTAGATTCAATCTAATTCAATTCATTCTTCATCAATTGGATTAGACATAACTTTTGAAAAGAAACTTGTTTTTAGATTATTAAAATATTATTTTAAATATTCTATCTTATTCAACAGTTAAATAATTGAATAATTTAATATTTCAAACGTATATATTTAATTAATATAATAATTATATTATTTTAATTATTAATATTATTTAACAATTTTGATTAAATTAAATTAAATTAAATTGCGGTGAAATATAAAAAAATAAACTCATAATCCAATTCATAGAAGATTGATGAAATTGAATTTGATACCATCACAAAATCAACTTCAACCAATTTGTTTGAATTGAATACGTGAGATTGGATAAACACTCCTAATATGAAGGTGTAAGGAAACAAGATAATAGTTAAGCCACGTGAATATGTAGTTTTGAGGATTCGTAAATACACAACAACATCACCGTCTTAAAGACCCATTTAGCCATTTTTCAAAAAAAATGGATTGGAAGTCAATGGATGAATCCGTAGGCCCAGATTCCACATGTTATTTTATTTCTCCAAAAAGAAACTATTTTAAAACGAGATAATTATTTTAATATATCAATTTTCAAAATACAAGATTGTCCAAATAATATCAAAATATTTTACTGGTTAGTAATACTAAGAAACCAACAATAATTAAACATAATAATATTAATTTTGTTAGTAATAAAAGATATTCATAATCTTTTATTAAATAGTAACATAAGATATTCATGCACTTAAATAATATAACTTGTCGTTTAAATAATATTTTTAAATATTTAAGCATGAAATAAGAGTAGTGTACATATATTTTTAAAATAGAGTGAAACATGTCGTTTAAAAGATAGTTGAATATTTAAGTATTTTATGGATATAGAATATTTTTTTTAAAATATATTGGATTTCTTTCAATAATGTGGTAGCTCAAGTGATAGTTGAATATTCAAGTATTTTATGGATATAGAAGATTTTTTTTAAATATATTGGATTTCTTTCAATAATGTGGTGGTCACTCAAGTATTAGCTATAATATTTAAGTAAGAACGTTCAAGTAACATACACTAATACAATAATATAATTATTGGAACAAGGAAAGGAGAAAGTTACTCTTGAATTACATTTTACTTAAGCAACAAGTATGTCGTTTTAGTAAAATGTGTGGTACCTTATTCATATAATGATGAAGTTGTTTAAGTAAGTATAGTTCATTCAAATGACATTATGTTGTAATTACTTATAAAAAAATGTTGTAAGATGATGATGTAATTACTATGTTATATCATGCTTGATGTCCATTTTGATGATGTTTTTATACATGTTTATGTTGATGGTTCAACATATAAAAGGTGATATTTAATTATATATTTTATGGATAGATATATAATTAACGTTGAAATGCATGAAATATGTCTTTTTGGAATGACCCTTTGTGGGTGGATGGTAGATCCTAGATAGATCATTTATATACATGTATATGGCTTGATATATATGTATATAAGGTTTTTTCCTAGATGGGTGGTTGCCTTGGGTGACGTAGGGATACTTGAGATGATATTATGCCTAGGGTGACAAAGATTTAGAACTCATGGTAATAGATGTATCCTAACTTCATTGTTGCCTAGACTTGTACAATGGTGAGAAGCTGATGGATGCTTACATCTTGGCTTGGTAACAAATATTTTGTGTCACTTTGACATTAGAAAGAAATAAGAGCTTAGGTTTAATGGAGTTCTAGTATAACACATGATATGTAACTAACTATGAACTTGTTTGCATTCATATGCATATATAATATAATGTTATGTTTTGATTTCATTAATTGAACCTTGTATATTTATTATTAAGTGTGATAATTATACTTAATAAAAGAGTAGACTCTATTAAAAATAATGGTGGTTACCTACTTTTAGATAATTAATTAAACCAAATCAAACCTATTGAAAGAAACACCTAATATGAAAAAGTAAAGAACAAAATTAAGAGAAAAAACAAAAGACTCTGAAGAAGTTTATCTCCAAAAAGAAAAAAAAATCAAAATTAATAAACATAAATCTTTTATTATTTATTCTTTGTACTACTCACTTTAAAAGTACTATTGACCGAGTTTCTCAAGTTTTTTAAAAGTCTGAGATACCATTCTGACTAATTGAGAGGCTAGGCAACTTCGACTCCACTCAAATTAAAACTATTATTATAGATATATTCTTTTTTATATTTTTTATTTTAAATTTAGAATCTCATAATATATAATATATTAAATACTTCATCTTTTAATTATATATATATATATATATATATATATATATATATATATATATATATATATATATATATATATATATATATATTCTGACTAAGATGATAATAATAATTGACGGAGACATTATACTCAATATTGTAATTGAGAGATAATAATATCTTGTTAATTAATGGGTAATTTCATATAAAGAAGTATATCATGTTTTCTGTTAAAAAAAAATCTATTAACAGTTTTAAATAATTTTAATAACTAAAAATTCCAAGTCACGTCATTTTTTATCCGATGCCAATTATTACATATCTTTTGCTTTATGTTATTAATATTGTATCCACAATAATTCTATGTTTTACTTTTATAGTCTCTATTATGATAACACACATATAATTTTTAATCTTGATAATTAATCATAACACAAAAGACAGTTATTTACATCAACACTAAAAATTCGTAAGAAGACAAAGTGAATCTCACACACAATATCTCTCTCCACCATAAAAACCTTAGGATAAAACGAGTCTCGTTTAATTCATTCACATGTATAAAGAAATCTTAGGATGGCAAAACTCTTTATGTATTAATTCGTTTGTTATACATCTAGAATATTCAACGGACCACCTAAACATGCCATCACAATAAATTGGTAAAGCTTTCAAGTTGTAGTTGTAGGACAATCCCATCAAGGTCACTTCATGCCACACTTTTTGACATTTTTCTCAAAGAGAGATGGGTTGAAATTGGAAGAAAGATAGATAGAAAGATAGGGCGTGGGTTCCAATAACCCCTCAGATGTAGTTGTCCAATTCCATCTAATACTTCCAAACGTTGCCATCGTTGTCTTAATATATAATTATTATAATAATAATAACAACAATAATATTACTTGAAGGGTGTGGGCAACCATGGAACCCACACTGTGTTCCAACGAAGGTGGCTGTGAAAGGCAACAAAACACAACATGGTTTTTGGAAGATCCATCCCTCGAGGGTTTTCACATAGGGTGAGTAACTTGTGTACTATATGGTAAGAAAAAAACAGGACCATAAGATAATGTCTTAGACTATAGAACCGCCAACACCCATTCCCTCTTTCGGATAGCCTTTCATTTTCTTGACTTTATTATACCTTCATCGTCATCATCAACAACAACTGGAGGAGTATTGGGATTTGAGAGATCGATTGATCCTGTGATCCTCACTCACGTGTACTTTTGTGTGTGTGTGCATGCATGAGAGTCATGGTGGCAAAGAGAGAGAAACATGCATAGAAGAATTATTAGCTACTTGAAAGAAAATATGTGCATGCTGGGGCCATGGTTCATTGGTTGGTTTATGGTTTTGTGTAGTGAATTTAAAAGTGGGACCTTAAGTTTCAATAAATGAGGAAAACAAAAATGGCTTGCTACTCATTTGGAGGTTCACCATTCACACTCACTCCTATTATTCTCCTTATAGATATACTTGCGTATTGTAAAACTTATATTAATTATTATAATATTAAATATCCGTCAGTTTTATGAATAATTAACTTAAAAAAATATTTATAAATAGAGTGTTAGAGAGAAAGATGTATGTATACTGATGTTAATTTCAACTTTTAAGTGATATGAAAATATTGAGTGTACCGAAACAAGTTTTCCAGTTAAAATGATATCACTAGAATCAATTACCGTATCTAACATATTGTACGCTTTAGAATTTGAAACTCTATCATGATTTTATCTTTAAAAGGCCTATCGAAAAATTAAGAGAAAAATATATACATAAACTGATCTTGACCTTGACTCTTAAATTATATGCGACTAGTGAATGTATCAAAATACGAATATTTTATTAATTTGAAATAAAAAACTTATGTAAGAGATTGAATATTGCATATATTATACAAAGTATTGAAAAAATCCTTAGTCTTGTGATTCACACCTAGAGAGTATAAAATGACGTGTAGGTGATGGGTTGTTTAAAATCCAAAAAACACATATGTAGGGTTTTGTTGGGAAGGGCTCCACAAAAGATGGTCCACATAAGAGTGATTGAGAGTGTAGAACAGGGTCATGGTGAATTGTCTACAATAATATTGGCAATTTGGATAAAGTGTAAGACATTGATTGAGCGTTAAGTGCTAACACATGGCATATTTTTCAATCCAGAACAATTGATTGAACAAGAAAGTTATACACTTGTTCACTCGTTGGAACCCTAGAACTGGCCAAAAGAGTTTTTTTACCCACACATTCATGGTGACTGGTAAGATCCTCATATCTTCTATTCACATTATTTGAAAATGTGAAGTGTAATTATCAGCTAAGATAGGACATCTGATTTTTTAAGCAATGGTCACTTTCCCAGTTACAAAATCACTTTATAATCTTCCAAACAAGATACTATTCTCAACAGTGTAAGTAGTGGAATCATCGTCTTAGCAGATCCATCGAGCATATGTACTATAACTTCTAACTTCTCACACTCTTCTTCTTTTATTCCTTTTGGCCACACTCGTATTAAGTATAAGACTCTACTTGCAATTGCTTGCTTTTCACACTCTTAGACCTATCTCTGTTTTGAAACACGAGTTAATTAAATTGATTATGAAAGATAAGATTTAGGTCCCCAGATTAATTATTTGGCACTTTGCTATTATTTCTGGTTAAGCTATTATTTAGTTTTATTAACAATGCTTCAGGGAGGAATTGTTACGCAATTAGAGTAAAAAATATCGGATTCAAGTTGCTGGTTTATATTCATATTAATGGCTTATTGACATGAGTAATAATAAATTAATGTACATCAAGGTTGCGTAGCGAAAAGAGAAAAAAAAAAGCTAAAATGAAAAAGAGAAACATAAAAAAGAAGTTATGTTAAATATATATATATATATATATTAAATAATACTATAATAAATATAAAATGTTCCTCAACTATGAAAAAATATCATTATTTATGATCCAAAATCATATGTACAATTATGATGGAATCTTTATTGATACGAATAACACACATATCATCTGAAAAAGTCATAATTGCAATCAGCAATATAATAGTAAGAAAAATCCACTCACAAAGAAGATCTTTATATATATATATATATATATA
>Ga0209700_108584_pt1 | contig 12907 bp, 4 predicted proteins | sample SiratroredBW_FD_187528 | JGI IMG/M metagenome (GOLD analysis project Ga0209700, IMG submission 187528) | Root nodule microbial communities of legume samples collected from California, USA - Siratro red BW (SPAdes) (version 2) | ecosystem: Host-associated > Plants > Roots > Nodule | place: USA... | reverse complement strand
TATATATATATATATATAATTAGACGTAAATGCTTTCTCTTTCCTCCCAGACATATAATAAAAAGCAGTGTAAGTTTGTTCTAGAAGAACAAAAGATCGGAAAGTTAAGCAAGAGTTTTAACACGAAAATATAATCGATTTTAAATGGTTGCTAAATTTTTTTTTAATATTTTTATATTTTGCTAGTATATGTCTTGTTAGGACATAAATTTGTTGGTATTTAAATCCTTGATTAATTTGAGATATGGTATGTGAACTTGTTTTGAAATATAAAACTTTTGTTTCAATTTTCAAAATTTAAACTTGGGATTTTATTTAAAGAAAATAGGTATTTTATCTCTGCAACTAATAAGCAATGTTCATTTCACAACATATACATATCAAAGAACGAAGTAGTGTTTTTTTTTTTTTTTTCATTTAGAAAAAGTGAAACAACTTTTAATTCTCATTAAATAACTGTATTTTTAAATAGCAGACATAAAAACGCAAGGTCTCCCTTATTCAGGAAGTTTATGCACACAAGTGTAATGTAGGAGGGATACTTGAATGATCCATTCACAAACAGAGAAAAAGAACCTGAGTCTGAGGTACACGAATGTTTATATATAAATTTAAATGATATTAACAAAACAAACGCCTATCTTGTCCTCTACATTATTATCAGTGTCATTTCCTCGTGGGATTCATATGTGGTAGCCTCGTAGCCCCTCGTGACCCTCCAATTAAGTAATAACCTATGCAAAAAAAGTTTGAATTCAACTTATTTGACCCACCTTCCCTTCCCTTTCATATGATTCATAGCCAAAATATGTGCTACCTATTACAAGTTTTAACTTCGTATAAACTAGCTATATCTTTAGTTATTAATCCAATCTTAATAGTTTATCTGTCTCTCTTCTCTTTTTTTTTCATTAAATTTAACAAGAGTGTAGTTCTGTATATTGTAATTTAACTAATATAAAAAAGTGTGTTTTATGGAAATTGAAGAAGGCGTCAGTGGAACAGACAAAAAAGAGCGCGGAAACAGACAGAAGAAGAAAGAAAGAACCTCAGTGGGTTTGTCGTGTAGAGAATACATTTTTTTTTTATACTGTTTCTTTTAAAATGATTAAATGCATATATTCGTTATTAACATAGGATGTTGGTAGCTTAAGCCTACAATTGAAGTATAATATATATTTATATGTGAAGGCTTGGTACTGTAGAGAATTAAAATATGAGTTGGTTGGTTGGATTGAAAAAGGAAAATGGTTTATCCGTATAGGGTGTGTGTTTTGAAGTTGTCTCTTCTTGAAATTCCCATTGGAGTTTTGTCCAATAATAAGAAAAATGATTTTCTTGAGAGGTACCGGCGGTGGTCATGTGACTGGAGGTGGGGTTGGTTCACTTTCACTGCGTTTTAGAAATTAGAATAGAATCTTCTTGGCTCTTCAACGTGAGTGAGTGTGAAGTGCGTGAAGGGAGCGAGGGATGTGAGTTTCCTTTGTTTGTTGGGTGAATTTTGGGAGTGATTTTGCTCCTGGTGGGCTCACTAGGATCTGTCTCAGTTGCTGACAACTTGTGAGGGAAAATCAGCCTTTCTTTTTCTAGATTTCCTTGCTCTCTATTCTGGGTCCACCATCTTCTTTCTTTCTTTCAAACCTATCTAATTAATAATATACATATCTATATCTATACACATATCCCTGCCTTATCTTTGGTTAAAATTATAATCATGCATAAACATCCTAATCACAATGCAAGAAAAGAAATGCAAGGACTCTTCCATTTCAATTTAACAGCTACAGTCCAAGAACCCTATCATATCATATCACATAAAATAAAATGAGAGGCTGGTGGGATTGGAACATATCACACTTCAGTTTTTTTTACCAAAATAGCCCTGAAACAAAATATGGAGGCCCCACATCTGTGTGGACCAGTCTAGTTATTATCTTTCATTTATAAACATATAATTAGGTCAAATTATATGCTGTTCTGGTCAAGGCAATCAACCAGGCATAATTCTAGAACAATAAGTTTGAATTGAATGTGGATAGATGATATTATGGACTGTGAAAACAAGAGGAGGACATAGAAAAAGTTTCCATGTTGATGAAATTCTTTAATATTCCTGTTTTGAAAGAAGAGAGTGAGCTTAATTGGAAACGCAATCAAACTAGGCAAAAGGACAACAGAAGGAGGGGTATGTGATCACGTTAAAATTGATAATTGTACAGCTAGCTAGGTGGAGGGGGGAAGAGGAGAAGATGATGGTTGAGGGTAGCTTAGGGTGATGAAAAAAAAGTGATTTAAAAAAAGTGTGGAGAATTCCCATAAATAAGCACGTAACATGAACAAGGGAATAAGGTGGTGGTAATAAATATATGTTAGGAAGGGAAAAAAACAAAAGAAGAATCACGAGACTAGTAATACTCACAGATGCATAAAAAATAAAAAGGACTACTACTACTGTCTCCATGTCAGGCGCTGCTGCTTCTGCTGCAATGGTGCAGTAGAGTACAGCGAAAGAGTCAGGGGGGTGTGAACTGGGAATTGGGAATTAAGAAAAGGTTAGGAAGAAGCAGAATGGGTGCAGAAGAAGAAGCAAAAAGAAATAGAAACAAGGGCATGATTGTTTAGAAACTTGCCAGATACTTATCGCTTTGGTCCTTTCCTCTTCCCACATAACATACATAGCTACCTCTTCTTCTTCTTCTTAATTCATTTTTTACATTTCTCTCTTTCTCTTTCTCTTTCTATCAATCTTATGATATGCTAGACTACAATGCAATAATAGAGTAGGGGAAGAACTAGAAGGAAGGCATCATCCATTCTCCCATTCTTGTTTCATTATTGGGACTTGAAGCTGCCGGCATTGTTAGCTCATGCTGCACTATTTCTCACTTCTCTTGCTCTCTCTTTTATTTACTTACACCACCTTAATAAAATCACTGAAAAAAGGACTACTACACATATTTTCTTTCTTGTGAAATATTTTTATATTTTAGGACACATAAATTTGTTATGCAGTTCAAATGTTATATATTGTTTAAAGATAAAACCTTGAAAAATGAAAGTTACTTTTTAAGAATAATTACCAGTAATTTACTCTTTATTCAATTATAAAATACTAGATCATATTTTCTTAAAAAAAAATATGTTTTCTATTGATCCATCAACTCGTATTCAACTTGATTAACTTGTAATTGAAAATAAACTGGGTTTAAATGGTTAACAGTTACTTTTAACTTATTGGGTCTACTTGTTAGAAGGATTATATGAGGAAACACTACCATTGCATGGTACAGACTATTTACTAAGAAACTTTATATTACTTTTTTTTTTTTCAAAACATCGATATTTTAAAAGATTTTTAATGTACATCAACATATAATTAGACTGAATAGAACAAAATATTATACTGAGCTAGTTGAACTTTTTCATTTTACTTCTATATTATAGTTTCTAAATGTATGAAATGTAACCTTGAATAAACAAAATAGTTTATAAAATATGTAATTTTTCCACGGAATGTCTTTCAGTATTTAACAACATTAATAATTCTTTATATAAATTGAAAAAGAAATGTTATTCCATTTCAAATTCACCATGTCACAATTTATGAATTTTAGTTGAGAATTGAACCGTTTAACTGATAAGAATAATTTTCTATTTATATTTTATTTTTTTAAGTGTGGACACCCTTCAAGATAAAACTGCATTGTATTCATATATCGAGGAAGGATATTGGTTCCTCATACATTATTTTGGGTGTTAATATTATAACTTGGTTTAAACTTGGTTCAAGTCCACAAAAGCAACTTATATAATAAAAGTTATCTTTCACTTTTTTTTATACTTTATTTAGATTTGTCTCTAATCAAGGTGTGACTTGTTTTTTAAATATTTTACTTCACATACAATAACATGACATATTCTAGTTAATTTCCAAATTTAAATTCAACGAATATATATATATATATATATCAATGTCAAGTAAATAACTTAAAAAAAGAAGATTGTCTTGAAAAAATATATTTTTAGTAAAAAAATTAATTTGCACAATTAGGAAGTTATTACTTATCATTTTTAATGGAGTATAAACCTCTAGAATCTGATTTACAATTTTTATAATATATATTTAAAATTTTGGCTTATCATGTGAGGATAGGATTTTCGTGTTACCATACAAATTGGTCTTATTACGGAATTACTTTCATAATGGGACAAATATATTGAGAATATAAAGTGGTCAGATCTTTCTTGTGATACCAATCAACTAACGAGTTATACATCGAATATTGTTTTAAATCCATGAGGCCAATAGTACAATTTTGAAAAAAAAAAATTGTTTTGTTTAACTCTCTTCATAATTTTCATTTTTTTCTATCACGGTATAAAAAAAAATTCATATAATGATAAAAATGATTATGTGCATAAGATTATCTTTGGTAGCGTAACTTTTATCTAAGAAAATAAGTTTGGTTGTGTAACTTTTATCTAAGAAAAATAAGTTACCCATATAGACTTCAGAAATTTACACTAGCAATATAATGCATTCCACTAACTTTGAAATGTATATTTTTATTCTCTTCTAGCATATACTGTACGTATAATAAAAAATTGTAAATATGCTAATAAACACTAGCTAATATAGTGTTAAACAGGTAGACAGTAAATTACAGTTTTTATAACTTCACGAGGGAGACCAGTTTTATATTATCAACCATGTATGCAACAACTGGGTTTGGATATTTGGCTGAGAAAAAATAAATAGAATAAAAGGTTAAAGAGGGATAAAGGTGTAAAAATGAATTGAAAGAAAAGTTGTTTAGTTAAGAATAAATTATGAGAAATAAAAATAATTTTATTATTATTAATATTATTTTGTAATTTGTTTATTGTTAGTTTCATAAAAATAGTAAAATTTAAAAATTTAAAATTTATTATTAGTAATTCACAGTTGGATTATGTTGTTTCATAATTGATTATAGATATAAAAAAACACGTATTTAAATTATTTTTTAATAATATAATTTATTATATATTTATTTCAGTTTATTTAATTACAAGAAAAAAATTATCTCATCCTTTTTTCTTTTTGTTCTTTTTTTTTCACTTATCCACCAAATCAAATCAAATAATCTCATCTTCCATTTGTTGCTGTTGCTGATTCATTCTCCGAGCTTAATATCTACATTAATAAATAACCTAAGTTTCCTTTAAAGACCTTTACCATAATGTTGTCTTCCTTTGTATTCTTAATACTTGTTCTATTGGGGTATACCCATGATAAAGTTAGAGCTTGTGTTGAAAGCTTCAATTGGCTATTGAGAAACTTTTGAGATATTATTATTTAACTATATTCACATTGTTATATGAGGAAAGCAAAGAAAATTGTAAAGTGAGAAATAATTACTACATGGGTGGGGAACCGGGACAGTTTAGCTTTGTTTTTGGAATAATGAGAATCATAGACACTATCAAAATAATCAGTTGTGGTATCTATCCGAAATAATTAGTCATCATTTTCCCATTGTTTTGCTTTGGCCCTCTATCTGCTTCTGCGTCCCTACTATTCTACTTTCACTTATTATCACAAAATCAATGCGCTTCTCATTTTAATTATTTGGATCCTCACTGTCCACTTATTACTCTATGGTTTTCAAGCAACTTTTTTTACCTCCTCCTTTCTTTTAAATTATGAAACCTGTAGCTTACTATGCAAACACAACCCTACCACCCAGAAAAAAAAGTAATAAAATCTATAAATAATTAGCTACACAATCAAAGAAATATTAGAAACTTGTTGCATGATTGTTGATGTGAAATCATGAATAGACAGAATGATTTGTTAATTAGCTTGTTATAGGTTATACATAGTACTACTCGTAGTTGCATTCATTCTGGGAGTTTAATGCAGGGACAACTTATATACGCATACATGGTACATTTATATATTGTAAAATAAAAAATATAATGGAGGTGGAAAAGGTGTGAAATTTTGGCTAGTTGTTTCATGGGAACTTTTGGGGTCAATAATTCAATTGAATCACCTGGACACATGAGGAAAAGAAGCTAGCCAAAGTTGGAGGCTCAATGTAATGTAAAAGTAAAGGGAAGCTAAACACGGGTAGCTATAGCTACCTATTGGAAGCTAGCGACTAAAAGGTACTAGTGGCCACAGTGAGCATACGTCTCTAGCACACGATTTTGAAGTTTGAAATATGTTGTTTTTTTTTGTATTTCAATGAGAGAAAAAGAAAGGAAGGAGAAGAAGAAAAATAGATGAAAGAGAGAAATGATAGAAGCAATGGAAGGAAGAAATGTCATCACCCACAACAGTCTTTAATTCCGTCACGTACTTCGATGTATCCTTTGCCTTATTGTATCTGCTAGAGATGTGCAACACAAGAACAAAAAATAACTGATGGGGATTCGAAATTAGGGACTGTGTTTGGCTGGTGACATTAAACAACAAAAGGAAAGCTACAAATTGTGAAAAGAGGACACTCGTTTGACGTGAAGTGAAACCCACCTTCTTCACATTTCTGATACATCTTTTGCTTGATTCCAATTCCAATATTTTATTTGGATACGGAAAATGTAATGTCAATACCCAAAAAAAAACCACATTGTTTGTCAAATATCAGATTGTACTTCTCTACGAGATTCCCTTGCCTTTGGAATTCGAAATTCAATACCATACCCCTCATGACATAATCATTCCAAGACTCCAGCACATATATGTAACAAACATTCAAATTAATTATTATTTATAACTACAAACATTAAAACTTGTTTGTAAAATGATTAGGGAAAAGGCTGTAAGATGGGAAGTGTTTGACTGATTACCACTAATGGCATGGAATAAAAGTAAAAAGGAAGAGAGGGTTGAGTTGGGGAAGGGTTGAACGGTCAATTTGTAAAAGATGATAGATAACATTGGTCTGCAGCTTCTTCCTCTTGTGCGTGATTTTAAGTGGGTGTGCGCGGGATCAATGTCAGAACTCAGAAGCCTCTCTGCATCACAAACACTCACCCACACACGTAGAAGGAGAGAGAGAGAGAAAGTGAGTCACGGGTTTGCCTTGAAAGGCCCTTATTTCACAGTCCTAGACAGACAGACACATATTCTCTCACAACACAACCGATGAGCCTAACAAAAATATAATGCCCCCTACCGGACAATATCCTTTCACCCAAATTAATACATCTAAAATACTTCCACCTTAAAATAATGTATAAACACAACCCAAATACTTTCACCCCTTTTCTCTCTCCTCTTCTCTAAACATTTTTATCTATCCTTTCCCTCACCACTCTCATAACCACACCACCCTCTCTCTTTCTCTCCTCCTCCAAAATGGCTCTTCTTCTTGACAACTGTGAAGGCATTCTACTCTCTTTGGACTCACACAAATCAGTGCCAGCTCCTTTCCTCACCAAAACATACCAACTCGTCGATGATCCCGCCACCGATCACATAGTTTCTTGGGGTGAAGACGAAACCACTTTCGTCGTTTGGCGTCCTCCCGAGTTCGCCAGGGACCTTCTTCCCAACTACTTCAAACACAACAACTTCTCAAGTTTCGTTCGCCAGCTCAACACCTATGTATATATTCACATACCATCTATCTTCTTCAATTCCTTCCTTTTTTTCTTCTTTTATGTTCTTCCAATTAACATGGTTGATTTTGAATGCATCAACTAGGGTTTCAGAAAGATTGTGCCAGACCGATGGGAGTTCGCTAACGAATTCTTCAAGAAGGGAGAGAAACACTTGCTGTGCGAGATCCATAGGAGAAAAACAGCTCAGCCTCAGCAAGGAAGCATGAACCACCATCACCACCATTCACATTCTCCGCTTGGAGTCAACGTCGGCGTTCCCACTTTCTTTCCCTTTTCCAGCAGAGCCAGCATCTCTCCCTCCAACGACTCCGACGAGCAAACCAATTGGTGTGATTCTCCTCCACGTGGAGCCACCTCATTGATGAACGGTGCAGCCAACTACAGCACTTCCGTCACCGCGCTTTCCGAGGACAACGAGAGACTCAGGCGTAGCAACAACATGCTCATGTCGGAACTTACGCACATGAAGAAGCTTTATAATGACATTATCTACTTTGTTCAAAACCATGTCAAGCCAGTGGCTCCAAGCAACTCTTACTCTTCTTCTTTGTTGCTATGCAACACACCTGCTGCTGCTCCAATAAACGGTGCCAATGTTTCGATGATGCAAAGGCCAATGAACCAGCTTCTGGGGTATTATTCTACTAACCCTAAGCAAGGAGCTACTCCAATAACTCAACATCAGCAACATCAACCTCAGACCTATGTTGTTAACTCCCCCACCAACACATCGAGGAGTTCTATAACGATTGTTGATGGGCCCAGCGGTAACATTAACAGCTGCAAGACAAAGCTTTTTGGCGTGTCGCTGCAGTCAAAGAAAAGGGTGCACCCTGATTATGGATCTAATTCGGAGACCAACAAGGCTCGTTTGGTTTTGGAAAAGGATGACTTGGGGTTGAATCTCATGCCTCCATCCACTTGTTAGTTCTACTGATTGATTCTAAGATTATGATATCCCAAGCTAGCTTAATTTTCTATTACTTGCTTTGATTTGTTTCCATTTTCTATTTAATTTTTACATCACTACTCTCAAGTTTTGAGTCTTGGAGGTGGCAGATGATATTGATGGAAACGTGTGCGTGCGTGCGTGGCTCGTTTGTGTGACTGTTTTGTGATTCTGTGTACATATAACTTAGCGCCCATATTATTATCTTTGTTCCCGACCCATCATCTATTGATGTAGGTGGGTTTTGGTTAGAGTAAAAGGTCAGAAATTAAAGCAAACTTTAAATGTTCTCCAACTCCTCTTTCAGGTCGAGTTTTTCTCATTTTTCATTGGTACACTTTATTGTCCTGGATTGTGTGGGATCATTCTTTTTTTCGTCTTGTTTGTTCATAGTCTCTTTCGCTTATTTTGGTATCTGCATGCCTCCAGTTGCATTAATGCTAATGCCAGGGAGAGAGAGTGTTAATGATAAAGAGTTGCTTACAGATTTTATTGGGTAAAAAGCTGAAAACTGAGAATGTAACAGGCTGGCTTAAAGACAAGTTTGCAAGGCTTTCTTGAGGAAGCTAGCCTCATTAATGGTGTCCATGTACGAAGCAAAGAACACAAAATACATTGCATCTCAATTCAAAACCCGATGAAAAGACGAGTGATATTACAAAAGATCCATACCATAAAGGTGCTGACAGTAAATCACTGATTCTTTCAAAAAATATTCCCATTATTAGGTGTACGATTTGTGGTTAGTCCTTCTAATTAAATAATACTATTTAGTAATCAAGATTGATTAATCATTTTGTTTGATGTCGAGATTGTGTATAGTACTATGATTTTATAGAAAAAAGGTTATCATAATGCTTCTTAATTAGTGACGGTTATTTATAGTGCTACCTCACGTATTAGTGAATGAAAATGTTGTTCGTACGTAAATATCTCATAATAAGTTTCATAACAATGAGACAGATAAGAATAACAAATGGGAGCGTCACATAATAAAAGACAGAAAAATGTAGGCAATAAATTGTCAGTAGCAGAAAAGGAAAGTCCCTATCCTTTCCTTTCCCTCCATAAGAACGTAAGGAGAACTGTAGAGAGAGAGAGAGATCACGGGAATAAAATATTCAAAATGGTGATGGAAGGTTTACAAGAAAAGAACAAGGAAGTGAATTATTCGATGAAAGCGAAATGTAAGGGAAGCTTGACTGAAAATGTTGTTTGAAATGTTTCTATCAAGGCTTCTTCTATGCTTCTGAGGACCAGAAACCTTTGCCTTTCCCCACTTCGAGTAGTCATCTGATTAACGTTTTCTCAGCCCTCTTAGGATTCCATTCTCTCCTTCTTCACTCTCTCACAATCGGGTCTGTTTTATTTTCCCACGACTTTTCTCCATATATTTTGTTCTTACATGAACAATAACACGAGCATTAGAACAATGTATATCATATCATGTATGTGCCTTTGCCCGGAAGTTCATGATTCTTGCTCCTTTGAGTCGAGTCTTCTTTTCTTGTCGCATTGCCCTACTCCTACATCCCTATAAGGGTAAAGTGTCCCATAATGTTTTGTCTAGCTAGTGTTCTATCATTTATTTTATTATATTATATATGATGTATTCATAATTTCATAACCATATATACACTCTTGCGGACTCCAGAGTTTTAAAATCTCAAACAGAGAAACCCTGAAAGGCATCAGATAAAGCACAGTAAGCAATGTCTATATTTGATATTTGAGTCTTTAGACAAATGAAGGTGGTTAAAGTTAGGAGGAGTACAAAGGTGGGATAATTGGTGAGAGTTAAAAAGTGTAAAAACAATATAAAAGCAAAAAAAAAAGTTGGAAACCCTAGTGAGACAAGTATGGTTGTGTTTGTATTAAGTAATGATTAATAAAATTGATATTTTGGTTTGTTTAAGGTGAGTGTGGCACGTGATAGGTTTGTGCACGTGTAGAAGCAGGGAAGGGTGGAATGTCAGATGAGGTTCAGGTCCGAATGTCTGGGGCGAGAAGAGGGTGGAGATGAGTAGTGAGATGGAGTTGGAGTTCGAAGAAGATAAAGTGAGTGATGGGTTTCAAAAGTGGATACCGATCATGCTGCATAAAGAAGCTTTCGGTTTAACACTTTTAAACGCATTTCAGATCGGATAGAGCTGTTGCTAAATCTTACACACTCGCATCGAACTACTCGCTAAAGCATTCTTTCAATTACACCCCAAGACAAACCAAAACTCAACACCAACATTCCTGCTTATAAAAGAAAAAACAAATGAACTTCTTCTAAAGTTTGTCTTTCTAAAAAAATCTTCAATAAACAAATCAATTCCTTGTGTTCTTATGTTGCTTGATGAGTAATATTTTAGAAAAAATCTATTTAAATCTAGATAGGGAGAGAACATAAATGAAATATATATATAATTAACTAAATAAATGCGCAAGCACGAACATAAAAGGTGACAAAATAATTATGCTACTAAGCTTAATCGTGTGTTTTTACGTCAGTCAACATTTATTCAATTCTTCAAATTTATAAATGTAAGTTAATATCATTTTACCTTAATATTATATTTTATTTTGCAGAAACACAGAATTATAATAATTTTTTCTGTAAATATTTATACAATTTTTTCTACGTAATTTCAAATATCTTAGCTTCTCTATAAAAGTCGTTTAAGCTTTTATTTCACTAAAACACGTATATTTTTTTCTATTTTTATAATAATTTTGTGTTACTTGTTATATCCTTACAATTTTTTGTATTTTAATATGTGTTATTATATTTTTTATGTTTTAAGTTAACGGCTAACAGACGAAAGTTGTTAAGTCAGTATTACAGTGAATTAAACTTATTAAACACTAAACTATAAATTCATTTTTTATTTTATTTTTCCTGTCTCATTTTGGGTGATGTGAAAAGAGTTCTAAAAACTAAATTATTATAATATTCTTTTCATGTTAAAAGGAATACAAAGTCTACTTAGTGAAACACACTAAAATAATATTATAATTTTTTTCTTTTTTTTCACAAAAACCAAATGAACTACAAAGATTTTAGAACACGATAACTAACAATAATAAAAGATGTAACTTCACTACTAGAATAAAACTCTAATTATCAAATGACGTGAACTCAATTATAATTAAACTCTTGAATTCACAATAAAAAGTATTTGAATGTCCTGACTTGTTATAAGTCTATCTATAAGTCTCTTAATTTAATGCTAACAGTAACATTTAGCTGACTAATTAATTATATAAATAGAAAACTAAAAAAAATAAATACAATTTACTATGAGTGACTATTTTAAATGAATAAGTGATCAAATCACTTAAAGTAAAGACTATTATTCAGATTTCAATCTTAATCCAAAATAGGTTATATAGACTTAAATTAAATTTGGTGAGACGTTAACATATGGATCCCAAACTTCAATTGGATTCTTTCTTACCCAAATCATGTTCAAAGTTAGTCTTTAAATTTGTGGGTGGCAGAAAACTTCCTACATCCCATCATTTCTTACACGCACCCCATACACACACGAAAACACTAGAATACCCTCTCTATTGGCTTCCAAAAATACTTTTCAAAAAAATTCTGGAAAATACTTTTCGAAATGTGAATTTATTTTCGAAGAATACCTTTTGAAAATAGGTTTCGAAAATGTAAATTTTATGTTTCAGAAAATACTTTCTGAAAATAAATTTCAAAAAAACATATTATGGAATATAAAAATTACCGAAAAAGGTTTTCCATAACTTATTTTTTCTTAAAGGGTGTTTTTGAGGTTTTTAGAATTGATGGGGTGCAGGTCTCAAATGATTGCGAAATTTGTTTGCTTAACCTAAATGTTTTGAACCATTCTAATGAATTCTGTCAGCTTTCTAACCCTTAATCGTGTGATTGGTTCAATTAAAATTTGGAAAGGATTATTTGATTTGTTTGGATTTGTATCATTGTAAGTCTGATTAAACTTAAGTTCTTCATTTTTGTAAAAAAATAATTACGTAAATATGATATTTATCTTAGTATAACGTATTAAATTTTTTTTTATTATTATTATTTTAGTGTTTGAGAGAAAAATTAAGAAATAAAATTAGTTTTTCTTTAAATTTTTTCTTGTAGTTGTTTTTTCTATTTTTAAGATATATATTTTTCTTGCAGATAGATAGAAGGTTTTTATAATTTTTTTGTAATAAAATTATATTATCTTCTATTATGTGTATTGTTAATCTTTTATTTTAGGTGGTAAGTTGTTTTGCTATTAGTATAGTATCCAATAAGCAAGTAGTTTTAATTCACATGCAACAATTGGGTGTGACTAGAAATAAAAAAAAAAAACTTAATAA
>Ga0209700_108583_pt1 | contig 12908 bp, 5 predicted proteins | sample SiratroredBW_FD_187528 | JGI IMG/M metagenome (GOLD analysis project Ga0209700, IMG submission 187528) | Root nodule microbial communities of legume samples collected from California, USA - Siratro red BW (SPAdes) (version 2) | ecosystem: Host-associated > Plants > Roots > Nodule | place: USA... | reverse complement strand
TATATATATATATATATATACATTAATAATTATGTACATGAAGTATATTAGTAATTAAAATATATGAAATAAAAATATTTAAATAATACTATTTTTTTTGTACTGAAGAAATAAAATAATATGTAAATAAAAATAATACAATAAAATATTATAGTGAAAATTATTTTTTTAACCAAATACCGTTTTTTACTGTATTTTTTATTTCTCTTCAATTAAATAATTTTAATTTTAAATTTATTTTTCATTTTTTTTTCTATATCGAATAGAGCATAATCATACTGGTTTAATATTTTTTAACTTCACTTTCTAAGATTCTTTTTAAATGTTCAAGTTTTTTTAATCAGAAATCAATGAATTCTATAAATTTACTTAATTAGTAAATATTTATAAGATTTTTTATTTTATTTTTATATCACAATACATATATAAAATAATTAAAGATTAATATATATATATATATAAAGTAATTCATGTTTTCTTAACTTTAAAAAAAAAATATTTCCAAAATATTTGGAAAAGGAAACAAGAGCGTAATGGATTATCGTGAGGTTCTTTATGTACATTGAAGTCAATGTCTCATGAAGCTTCTGTGGCTATCAATATTGCATTTAATATTGACATGAAAATTAGATAAACTTTCGGATATTTGTCCAATTCATATATAACTTGATTAAGAAAGTTTGTTTTGACTCGTTGGTTCTTCTTGTAATTGGGAACCAGGTTCCACAAAAATCTAATCACTCTAATTTCTATAGCAAAATCACAAATTTCTTACTTCTGATAATTATTAAAATTATAAATATTTAAATTATTTAAAATTTCACATTCTCTAATTTTCCAATCTTAAACATTCCACAAAATTTTACCAGTCCTGAAAATAATATTCATGATCTGAAAAAACTACATATAGGAGAAGATAAGAAAGAAAATCAAACTTCAAACGTGGCACTTCACTTGAAAAGCTTCCAATTCCTAATTATCAGAACAATTGTTTGATTCAATTTAGCACATTCTGTGAATTCAAACTCAATAAGCGTCCCCTTAGTGCTTTTATTAGGTCACCAATCGTCATGTTACATTCGTCATTCATCTGCACACAAATAAAAAAAAAATCACAATTTATAAGATTGTACCAAGAAACAAAAATAAGATTGCAACAAGTTTTTCTATAATTAAAAAAATGAAATAATATTTTTATATATTAACACTAATTTATTTAAAAAGTATATATAGTTGTTTATTGTGAATGTATCCAAGGTCTATAAATGTGTTTATAGACCTTTATATAATTCTTAAATGTGTTTCCATCTTAACCCATCAATTTTACGTACAAATAGTTGGCAAAATGTCTTAAATGTTTTCTGTTTTATATAAGAGAGGGATAGCATGATGTTAGAAGTGGGAACTTAAAGTGTGAACAAAGATGGATAAGACACTGTTTGTTTGAAAAAATAAATGTTTTGTACCTTAGCAATAATGGTAACTTTAAATGTCGATGTTCCAAACGGTAATACACTCGAACGTGTCATCGAAAGATGAAGATGATTGAGCAGTGACATAACTTTGACCAAAGTGCTGTTTGGACGGTGACAAAAAATTCCTATAAGCACGTCCTGGTCCAAAACTGATATCTTCATTTGTGGAAGTTCTTGTTCCACATGATCATTTATGGAAAGGATTGGTTTCACACACTCCTCTCTCTTTAGATTTTCTAGCTCTTTCACTCGTTCTTGAAGTCGTTTCACATAATTCACAGCCTCACGTACTACACTGGCCTTGTCTGTCTGAAAACATATTTAATTCATGTATCATTGAAAAGTCACGTCATAGAAGGTTCTAGGGCTACACTTGTCAACTATTTGTGTTTTCACAAACACAGTGTTTCGAAGATAAACACAAATATTTTTTATTCAAGGGTTTTGATCACGTTGAAATGGTTGAGAATTATTCATATTACTTAATATGTAAATGTTGCAGATCCTCAACTTTTAGATGGCGTAGGTTTTAGACTTTATATGTTTAAAAATAGGATAAAGTTAATTTGACACTCTCATTCTCGAAAAACTCTCATCTGATATTGATCTTTATTAATAAAATAATAATATATAAGTGCCATATGTGTGTAAAAAATAAAAGTAATGTGAAAATATGACCATCTTTAAAATATGTAAAATCACCAATCTAACACTGTGAATGAAATGTAAATTTGTTATTTTTCTTGAAAGTAACGGGGCCCATTTGGATAAATATTATTTTGACTTTTTTTTCGTCTAATTTTTTAATTTAGACCTTGAAAAAATGGACCAAATTGGTGCAGTTTTTTTTTTTTCAGAACTTTAATGTTTTTCAACTCAAAATTAAGATTCACCGAAAAAATTTTAATCTTTATTATAAAGATAACGGAGCTATTTAATTACAACCTTAACAAAAATTACACCATAGTTTTATGCTTTTTAAAAAAACAATATGATTAGGAATGCTATTTTTAGATATATTAAAAAAATACTGAGTTAGAATTTAACATTTATGAAAATATTTTCAAAATTAAATTGATGAGAGCAACGGTTTAATTAGAATAAATTATAAGTTTAAAAATCTGACATCTTGCAAACTAATTGAAAGCTATATTTGATGTATAATATTTTTAGGAGAAAGCACAATATATATCCACTCTTATAACATGAATGAAAAGAAAAGAACTAATAAAGAAACGACACTTGTTGAAAAAATCAACAATAATATCTCTACGTGTATTCTTTGAGATATTATAAACTAAAATGTGGTGTTCCTAAATTTTATTCCTGAAATTGTTTTTGCAAGAAACACACCCTTCAGGATTTTGTGATGTTAAAAACTCAAATGGGGCAACGGAACTTACCTTCTCTAACCCTGGAATCATGGCTGAAAGTTCTAAAATGGTCTTAGTCAATTCCTCTCTCCTTTTTCTCTCAGCCAATACGTGATTTGGTGTTCTTGGGATCGTTTGGCTCTGTGACATGCTTTTGGAAGAGTGGTTTCGATTATGTGCTTCAAAATTAGGGTTATCAAAACACAAAACATAGCCATTAGGAAATGATGAAGGTTTCGAGTTCAAGTTACTTTGAAGGGAGGAAGAAGATGGATTGCTTTCGGGAGAGAAAGAGAGTTGCTGAACAATGATGTCTTCATTGCAATGCATCATGTGGCCTTGGTTGAAGAAATCATCCATTTCCTATCATTAACAAATGAAAACAAAATGTGAATATCATGTATATAAGAGCCATGCTGAATAGTAATTTGTGTTTATAAATTAGTTCATAAAGCTATCATATGAGAAGCTTCAAATAACTATAAAATAAAAATGAGTGTCCTTACCCATTGAGAAATCAAGCCATGACATGAATCCTCCATTGTTAGCATAAGAGGTAAGGCTTTGAGCACAGCCAAGAGAGTTAATGAAGTGATGGAGTTGGTGGGGGTGGTGGATAGAGCAAATGTACATTGTAACTTAAACAACAATTTTATAGGTACCGAAGAATAAAACGAAAAAAATTGAAATAAACTGGATTTCAATGGGATTTAAAATTGTCATTAAAAAAATAAAAATTACCGATAAAACAAATTTATTAAAAATATTTAAAATTTATCGGTAAATTAATTATATGTAAATTTATTGACGAATTTCGAAGTCCATAAATAATTATTGATGAATTTTTGACGTTACCGTCAGATTTGAATAAATCCGTTGGTAATTATTGATGAACTTAAAAATCCATTGAATAATGATATTTTATCAATAGATAAAGTTTTATAGATAAAATTCTGTTAATAATTTAACTTTTTCTTATATTGTATTTATCATTTAATCAGTGCTTTTTACATTTCTAAGTTAATAGTAAATTTTGGATTAAATTACACTTTTTATTCATAAGTTTTAATTAGACTATATATCTTTAAAAGAATTATTTTGTAATTTAGTTTATAAATTTGAGTCAGTAGAGTTTGTTAAAATAGTTATTAATATTTTTATCAGAATATAGAATTTTAACTCACTTTTTACTTGCATTAAAAAATGAATTTTAATAAACATCTATTTAATTACAACTTTAGAACCGTTATTAAAATAGACAATTAAAACAATTAAACTTCAAACATAGGATAGTATGAAAATATTATAAGAGTATAATTTCAAAATATAATTCAAAGAGTATAATATCAGAAGAACATGAAATCTAAATATAATTCAAAATGCATAATAATTCATAACTATTAATTAAACTTAATATATATATATATATAAGCATAAAAAAGATTTAAGATAACCCAAGAACGAAGTTTGATGTAGTGGTGGCATGAGAAACAAATGGGAAACATTGACGGCAACAGCACAAGGCTTTAGAAAAGTAACATTGATGGCGCGAGTCTTTAGTGGTTAGCGAACAACAACATGCCTCCTGTACTTATTCACAACGACAATGGTAATTCAAGTACACTAAAAAATAAATAATAACAAAGAGAAGTCCAATAAGAGAAAGAAAATATAAAAATAAAACAAAAACAAAATTGTTTATGACAACTACAATGTAATAGTAAAATGACTATATTATATAAATTAAAATAAAATATATATTATAATTTTCATGATCAAATTAAATTCTTTATTTATAAATTTAGATGACTATTGTTTTTACAAAGATATAGAGAATCTTCCGTCTTATAGTATTTGATCTTAGATGTAGTTTTTCGTCTTGAATGTGGTATTCGATTTTTATAGAAAGATATGAGAGAATATTGTAAAAGATATTCTGATAATAAAATCAGTATAAAGATGTCGAACTAACAATTTAAGAAAATGAATTTTGGTACCTTGACTTGACTTGTTGTATTATATTTATACGAGTCAAACTGTAAATATTATGATTGATAGATAATTCAGAAGAGAACAACTTTTAATAATCTACTACAATTAACTATTATTTAGTAAGCTGACACTGTTATACTATATTGTGACCAAATACATATCCATCAAGTCTCACTACAACTATCTAAAAAATAAACTTAGTAAAAGAAGGGAAATTGATTACTAGAAAAGTATAAAAAATTAAAATTAATAAATGAAGTTGTATGAACATGCAATTAGGTCATAACTAATTACTTAAGAGACTTTAATCACGGAGCCATTGTATAATTCTAATCCCTTCATATACAAGTTTTTTTCATCTTACACAGTAAACCAATAAAAGAATCAATAAATATAACTTTTTAGTAATGAAACAACTATTTATGCCATTAACAAATAAAAGAAAAATCAATAGATATAAGTTCCAAACCCTATCATTATTGCAGACTGGTATTATATATGGTGACTTTCTGGAAACAAAATGTACTAAGGTGATAGTTATGTCTTGTCATCATCAAAAAAACATTGTACTTGAAGAAATTATAATATATAATTACTGAAAGAATAGTACCGTTAATTGATTTGAAACGAATATCGAGGTTCCTGGAGTGGAACATGCAATTGTCCTGAATTGAAGAAGACCTCATTAAATATTATTTTGTGGTACAACTAGTAGAGACAGTAGACCATTTCCTAACTTCACTAATATTTTTATATTAAAATGTTACAATACATCATTATAAATAAAATAAATATAACATTTTATAAGCAAATCTTATTATAAACAAATTTAAATTAATATAAAGTATCATTTTATAAAATGTCACTAAAAGATAACCTTTTTTAATTTAATAAATTTTTTAAATATTTTCTTTTTTATCATTCTTTCATTTTTGTTTTTTACTTTTAGAGTTTTGTTTTTTTTTTCATTTTTTTATGTTTGTTTCTTTTATTCATGTTTATTTTTTTAATCTTATTCATTCATTATTAGTATCATAAATATCTTATTGATCATTTTTATTGTTTTTTTTTTAAATGTGGGTAAGCTTTTCTGATTTTTTATCTCATATTTATAAAATTCGGACATGGTGTGTTTCGTGTTCGACACGTATCAGATACTAACACTCGTATACACATATCAATAAAAATATTTAACTCAAAAGATATATTTTTAGATATTTGACAATTCTAACACCGTTTTAACACAATTTTAATGACTTTTTAAAAAGTCATTAACTTATTGAATGAGTTTTTATAATAATTATATAAATAAGAAATAAATCCTATATATAATTAGGAATATTTAAATTATATATATTTATTTTTATTTTTTGGATTTTAAATGAATTAAATTCATTTTTATATATTTGACTAACTTTGTTCATAAATAATTTTTAAATACATAAATCTTGATTATTAATCTATATAATTAATTATAGTGATGTAATAAATAGATTTATATCTCTTGTTTTATATTTTAAAAATTACAGTGTTGAAGTGCTCAATATCTATATATGTGTCTATATAAGTATTTGTGTTATATAGTTTACCACTCGCGTTATTGTGGGTGAGGATACTCAAACATAGATATTTGAATTTGATCTTTGATATCACATATTTCATTTTATTTTTACAATCAGGCATGGTCTTTCATTTCTTGAAATGGTGGCGCAAACTACTAGCACTAGCACAAACGAGGACGATGGATGAAGCCACGACGACGATTATGAAGATGTGGACTTCTTGATAACGATAACGATAATTAACAGGTAATTCTTAATCTTGATATTTGTATTTTCATCTTTAGCGTTCTATTATTTCATCTAATGAAGTGCATTTTTGTATTTTTATTTTGTTTCAGGATTCTTCATTGGCCTATTTTGATATTTAGCATTTTATGATTTCATCTTATGAAGTGCATTTTCGTATTTTTATTTTGTTGCAGGATTCTTCACCGGCCTTCATAAGTTATCTTTGCTGCTAGTTTAGATTTCGCTTCTTAAACTTCATTTTGGTGTTTATGTCTATTATCGAGATTTTGTCTTTATCACTATGTGTTTGTCCTTAAAGTATAGTTTACCTTGTATGTTTTTTTTTTTACTATTTGGTGGTTATAATATGAAAATAGTATTGATTCTGAAGTTAGCAAGGGTGACAAGGTTAAATTAAGGAAAACATATCTATTGTAAAAATAAATATAAATTGTAAAAATAAAATACGTAAGAGATCTGGATGTATAAAATTACTTGTGATAGTGTAAATTACTTGTGATGTCATTTAAATTTAGTTTTGTACAGTATTTGTTTTTTAAGCAAACTAGATCTATTTGTCCATTTGTCAAGGGTGATCAATCTTCTAAAAACAAGGCAAAAGAAAGATATTTTACAAAATATCTTGAATATGTTGTAATTTGATTGGAAAATTGTATTTTATGCGTTAAAATGTTATTTAAATTTTTGAAAAATGTTACCAAGTTACAGCAAATAATTACAATAACAACAATAAATTTTGCATCTGAATTTCTAGTGATAGTTTACAAGGTGGACAAATAATAAGTAAATTTGATTAATCTAATTTGTGTGGGATACTATTTTTTTTAGATTTAATGCGCATCTACTGAAACATATGTTATTAAAGATTGAAGTGTAATTTTGGTACTCAGGATTTAGATTATATGATTTTATAAAGATGCTGTGGAAAATGGTTTTGTGAAGGAGGAATAACAAAAAGGAGGAAATTGTAATAGTGAAGGAAGAAGAAAATCGATGTGATGTAGAAAAAGTTCAAAACATTACCATCGAAAATCGTCTTTGAAAATAGGGAATGGTGATCGAAAAAAATGATCAAAGGAATGGTGAAGTAAAACCTCTAGTAAAACCACAAAGTCAGTGTTTGATCTTTGTGAAATATGATGGAGGTGAGAAGAAATGAAGGGAAGTGAGGAAACAAATATTTTATATATGTTTTTGGTAGATAAGAAATGAATAAAAATTAAGATGTAGTCGATTAAATTTAAAGTTGTTAAAATTTGTCTCATGATAAGAGAGACAAATAAACAAAGGAAACTTAAATATAAAAAAAATAATAATAAAAATAATTATAATTTCATCTATAGAGTAAAATTAAACATGAAGAAACTTATATAAGGTTATACTTAATAGATTCAAATAAATTTTAGACATTAAGAAAATTAAGGGTGTGAAATCAATTAAAATAATATTTTAAATTCTTAACATATTCAAAAGTGAATGGAGAGGAGATGGTTATATATAACCTCCTCGGTATTTCAATAAAATAACATTGAAAATTCATTTGAAAATAGAATCTATTTCTTTGACTGAAAGTAAGTGTTTTCTGTAATTTGCTATAATTTTCATGTTTTTTTTTTAAAGCATCACGTTTTCTATACTCTTCATAGTTTTTTTTTATTAAAGGTCCACGTCAGCTAAAAATATAACTGCCAAATTATAATATATAAATTTTATTTTATTAATTAATTTTGTGAAATGAAATTAAAATTAAATTTTATTACTTTAATATGATAATTTATTATTAAAAGTTTATCTTAATTAAAATGAGCTGAATATATTATATCACTTTTTATTAAAATTTCTTTATTCTCACGATTATAATACCTTTAATATTAAGAAACATATTGAAGATTCAACATGGATGGTCTATTTACGCAATGTTGTTGAGCTTTTGTTCCTGGACAATTATATATATAATTAAACATTAATAATCATGTACATGAAGTATATTAGTAAATAAATTTAATATATCAAATAAAATTATTTAAATAATACTATTTTTTATACTGTAGAAATAAATATATAAATAAAAGCAATACAGTAAAATATTATAAAAAAAATATTTTTTAAACCAAACAACGTTTTTCACTCTATTTTTTTATTTGTCTTCAATTAAATAATTTTAGTTTTAACTTTATGTTTCATTTTCTCTTCTATATCGAATAGTGCATAATCATAGTGGTTTAATATTTTTTTAATCTCACTTTCTAAGATTCTTTTGAAGTGTTTAAGTTTTTTTTATCAGAAATCAATGAATTCTATAAATTTCCTTAATTTAATAAAATACTTGGTAGACTTTTTATTTTATTTTTATATCACAATGCTTATATATAAACTAATTAAAGATTAAATAAAATATAAATATATAAATAACAAAAGAAGGATTCATTTCTTAAATTTAAAAAACAAAAATATTTCCAAAACATTTGGAAAATGAAAGAAGAGCGTATTTGATTGTCGTGAGGTTCTTTTATGCACTGTCAAGAATCTCTCTTTAAGCTTCTGTGGACATCAATATTGCATTTAATATTGACATGAAAATTAGATAAACTTTTGGATATTTGTCCAATTCAAATCTAGCTTGATTAAGAAAGTTTGTTTTGACTTGTTGGTTCTTCTTGTAATTGGGAACCAGGTTCCACAACAATCTAATCACTCTAATTTCTATAGCAAAATCACAAAATTCTTACTTGTTATAACTATTAAAATTATAAATATTTAAATTATTTAAATTTCATATTCTCATCTTAAACATTTCCCAAATTGACTAGTCCCGAAAATAATTTTCATGATCTAAAAAAGCAACATATAGGAGAAGATAAGAGGAAAGAAAATAACACTACAAACGTGGCAATGCACTTGAAAAGCTTCCAATACCTATTTATCAGAACATGTTTTAATGCTTTCATCACGTCATCATCCATCGTCATGTTATATTCGTCATTCGTCTGCATCACAAATAAAAGAATCATAATTATAAGATTGTAACAAAAACAAAATTGCAACGTGTTTTTATATAATTAAAAAATTGAGTTTTATATATATTAACACTAATTTATATACAGGATAAAAATAACAGAATTTATATATAAACGATAATGTTAATTTTTTTCTATAGTTGTTTATCGTGAGTGTATCCAAGGTCTATAATTTAATAAATCATGTATAAATGTTTTGATGTTAAGTATATGGACATATTATTATTAGAATTAAGCATCACATTTAAGTAATTTAAATACAAATTTCTTTTAAGTCGTGTGTGTATTAAAAATAAAATTGTAACTAATCTACCAAAAATCGGAACAATTGTATTTTGGTGTAAAGGTGAAAACGACTAATGTGAATAAAAAGTGGGGGTTTATAACTAAATCCAAAAGTGCTATAAGTAAGTTATTTGTTGGTTTTTTTAAAAATATCGAATGAGGTTGTTAGATGTTAAATGTGTTCCCATGTGAGAGTGGGAACTAAAGTGTGAACGAAGATGATAAGACACTGTTGCTTTGAAAAATTAAAGTTTTGTACCTTAGCAATAATTGTGTTCCAAAGACAATACTTTGTGCAAAGTGCTGTTTGGATAAATATTTTTTTTTTCTTTTAATTTTTTTTAATCTAGACCATGAAAAACCGGATCAAATTGGTGCAGTTTTTTTTTTTTTTTTAACAGAACTTTAATGTTTTTCAACTCAAAATTCAGTTTCACCGAAAAAAACGTTAATATTCATCATAAAAATTATGGAGATGAAACTATTTAATTACAAATTACACCATCAGTTTTATGCTTACTGAAAAACACTACGATTGGGATTAGGTATATTAAAAAATATCGAGTTAGAGTTTAAGATTTATGAAGATATTTTTCAAATTAAATTGATGAGAGTAATGATTTAATTAGTATAAATTATCAGTTTAAAAATCTGACATCGCAAACAAATTGAAAGCTATGTTTGATATATTGTATTTTTAGGAGAAAGCAAGATGTATATACCCATTCTTATCACGTGAGTAATGAAAACAAAATAGATAATAAAGAAACGACACTTTTTTAAAAGGTCTAGAATATTTTCGACGCGTGTATCCTTTGAAACATTATAAATTAAAATGTCGTGTTCCTAGATTTTATTACTCGAGACTATTTTTGCCAGAAACACACCTTTTCAGGCTCAAATGGGCAACAGAACTTACCTTCGTTACAGGAAACACACCTTTTCATACACTTGATTATCGTATAAATTTCTAACTAACATGTTTCTGGTGACATGAAATAAAAATAATAATATAAAATTAATCGCAATCAAACATGTACTATAAAATCAATAACTCATGAATTTCATGAAGTATATAAAATATAGATTTTTATACATATGAGGTTAAAAAGTGGTTAATTTTATCAAAATACTTAACTAAATAATTCAATATTCAATACATTAATTATTTTCTCTTTTTTACATAAAAAATATATGAAATTCTCAAGTTAGAAATAATACTCAATTTCAAACGAAAAAACTAATTAATGTTTTAATGCAATGCAAAAGATATTTTAATAACATCATATATCATAACTACATTTATAAGAATTGATGACGCAAGTCTTTAATGATTAGTGAGTACCAATATATTTCCAATACTCATCCAGATGGCAATGGAGATTCAAGTACACTACAAGAAAAAAGCAACGAGGAGGATAAAAAGGATAAGAGAAAATAAAAACAAAAATATTTATGACAATGTAATAGTAGAATGACTATATTATATAAATTAAAATAAAATATATTTTATAATTTTTGCAGTTAAATTATGGATGGTTATTTAAAAAATGATTATAGAAAAATATAAAAATTTAAAATTGATAAATGAAGTTGTGGTGGAAGAACATAGGATCAGGTTATAACTATTTATTTAAGACACTTTAATCACATCACATGAGAACTTATTGTGTAATTCTAATCCCTTCATAACCAATACAAAAAATCAATAGGTATAACTTTTTAGTAATTGATGTAAAATTCTAACAAAAAACTATTCATTGACAACTAAAAAAATCAATAGATATAATTTCCAAACCCTAATTGTTCTAGCCACGTGATAGTTATGCGTTGTCATAAACAAACATTGTACTTAAAGAAATTATAATATACAATTAATTAATTTTGAAGCCATTATCGAGGTTCATTGGAGTGGAAGATGCAATCGTCACAAATTGAAGAAGACGTGATTAAATATTATTTTGTCACCTGACTCTATGTAGCTAGCACGATATAAAGGCTACAACTTTTAGCATTATCAAACATATACAAGTTATTCAACTATATTTAAATTAACTCTAACTTTGTGGATTTTAATTAAAATAATGATGATTTATATTTTATAAACACATTTATAATATAGTTTTTTATTTATTTTTAGTAATAGTAATTTTGGTTCAATTTGTATCTTTATTTTAATTTTGTATTTTTAACTTTTTTTATATTTTTTTTACTGCTTTCACATAACATTTTCTGCAGATATTAATTTAGTTAATTTCTGTTACATTATATTCTACATTTTAGTGAACTATTTTTATTAATTTTTTAAGTTGGTGCAGATTTAATATTTTTTTGTAAAAATTGGATTTTTTTATTAGTTTGAATTTTTGTATTTAAACTTATAAAACTAATTAGAACTTACGTTTAAGTTTATACTTATTTCAAATTTCAGAGTATATATAGCTTAATGTTCAGTGTTAGGAATGATTTATTTATCTTATTTTCTCTATTTCTTCTTTATTTTTATTCAACTTTTTCTCTTTTCCTCTTACATGTTTTTTTATAAGTTAACTAATTTATAAACAAATTTAAAATATTAAATTAGAATACCTATATAAGAACTTTACAAATTAAATTTTGAATAAAATCATTTTATTTTATAGAGAAATTAATTTTAGTTTTTTTTTCTTATTTTTCTTTATCATAGAAATACTTACTAAAGAAACTCATTCAAACAAGCCTTATATAACGCTATACATATTAAAAATAAAATAATTTAAGCTTAATGAAAATTTTGTTTGCACACACACATTTAGATGATACATATTGTAGTTATGATATTTAGTTATGAGAGAAACAAACAACGGAAGCACTTTATACACACACATGATTTTCTTTCATAGTAAGACATCCAAATCACTACTTTTGGCTCATTAGGGTGTTGTACAATTTTTCAGAAAAAAAAAAAAAAAAAAA
>Ga0209700_108581_pt1 | contig 12908 bp, 6 predicted proteins | sample SiratroredBW_FD_187528 | JGI IMG/M metagenome (GOLD analysis project Ga0209700, IMG submission 187528) | Root nodule microbial communities of legume samples collected from California, USA - Siratro red BW (SPAdes) (version 2) | ecosystem: Host-associated > Plants > Roots > Nodule | place: USA... | reverse complement strand
TTTAGAAACATGTATATTTACTCTTAAAGTTGACTTATTAAATGTATTTGGATTGGTAATTTTGAAAACTAGATTAATATATATTATAATTCCATGAAGATGTAAAAATGAAATGAAATTAATAAATAAAAAATTAAGAAATATAATAGATCATTGTTAAATTAAATTTGTTACCAAGTTATGCATTTAAATTAAAAAAAAATCTAATCGTACTACCTACCCGTTAAGATAGTTCTAACTCTTAACTTTTAATAGATTGATTATTGCATTTTTTTCAACCATAATTTAATTCATTCGTATATAAATCTCATCTACATGGTTATGAACAACGTCTCCTTATTTTTAATTCAATGTTTTCTCTGCGTTTTATTGGTTGTGCAGAATTCAATTATTTGAGAAAATTGCTCTCACCCTACAAGATAAATGCATTCCTATCATATTTTGCCTTTTAGTTTTAAGATTGATTTATAAGTTATCAAGATAAGCACACTTAACTAGTCAATATTAACTTAAACACCTAATGTTTCTAAAATAAATAAATGACCTACCTTGTCATATTTGAAATTATGGAAAAGAAAAGTTAAATAAAAAGTTATTACTATAATTTATTAAAAAAACTCTTTAGAAAACAATGCATTTTAAACCAAATTTAGGTTTATAGGAATTAAATAAATTTGTGAAAATTTTTATTTAAATTTAATAAAAATATTAATCTCATTCCTATGTATTCATACTTATAATAGAAAATAAGGTTTTATAGTTCTTTTGTGTGTTGATTTCTCAAAGTTTTGATATTTCAATTTTATTTATTTTAATGAATTATATATATATATATATATATATATATATATATTAAATTCACATTGTATAAAGCATAAAACAACTTATAAATGATATTCTTACAAATTATACATCATATGCTAGATTATTATGCAATTTTATGAAAAGATTTTTAAAAGAAGTTTTTGATTATTTAAAATTTTAATTTGCAATTGTGAATTAGATATATGATGAGATGCCCAAGTATTTACATGATTTCTTAATTTATTACAATAGGAAGTGATGTAAAGTAAACATCTTTTATCAAATTTGACAAATCAAATAGTAAATGGCTATAATAAAAAAATATTTTTGAGAAAAACAAATGTTAACATATAACTAAATATAAAAAATCAACAAAAGAATATAAACAAATAATAATAAAGGAAAATTTAATTTTACTTAAATAATAATAATAATAATAATATTTCTTAAATCAATTTTACTTTTTTTTATTTAAAGTTTTAATTACTCAAACGAAATTAAGTTTTAAAAGTTGTCTCCTCTTAGGTAACTTTTTTATTAAATAATATTAAAGTGTATCTGTCAAGTTAAATTTTCATTTAACTGTTTTTATCAGATGTTAATTTTTCAAAAATTATACAAGATTTTAAATATACAATTTAATTATACTTTTCCTACTTCGTTTCCCTGCACCACATCACTGTTTAGAAATATCATTATTACTTTTGACAGATTATCGAAAGGAAGGAGAAGTTGTGGTGAATGGACTGTTCAAACTTATGTGATAGGCAGTTTATGGTGGTGGTGCGGTGCAGGAGTTCTCTTGCTATTGGTACTTTTAGTGACTCAAGATGAGTAGGTTTTAGTTTGAAATTTTTAGTTTCTTGTGGGTAGACGTGGGAGAAGACAATTTTAGAAATTCATTTCTGCAAAAAGCATATAGAAAAAGAATTAGCCTGAAAATACAAAAAATATTTTTTGTAGTTGGTTTTCTATGTTTTTTAAAATTTAATAATATTTTTGAGAAATGTTTTTCAGAATATAAAATTGACTTCTAAAAAATGTTTTTCAAAATATAAAACTAATTTTAAAATATGTTTTTGAAAAAGATTTTTCGTAACATATTTTCAGAAAAGATTTTCTATAAGTTTTCTAGAACTGTTTTTTTTACAGTCTTGATATTCATTTCAAAAAACTAAATTTACCTCTAATATTCATTTTGGATTTCGGAATACCAATTCTAATATTTCGGAAATCAATTTTATATCTTTAAAAATAATTCTGATATTTTAAAAATATGATGGGGTGTATGAAATAAATAAAGGAGTGCAGAAAGTAATTTGTTCATCCGTTATATACTTAAGTATCTTAATATAGGCAATTGCTTCCTACACCCCATCAGTTTTATATAATGCCAAAAGTAAAGGGCAAAGTGGTTCACTAAATGGTGGTGACGATAGATTTTTTGGCGAGCACGATGGTAGAGGGTGCTACAACAATCTTCTACTGCAACCTTTTCTTATAACGTTCAACGTAGGTAAGTTATTTTATTTTGCTCATTTAGGCATAGTGTAGAGGTGCAGGATTCGATTTTTCATTTGATGATTATGGAAAATGAAATCCGTAATAGAATGTGGGTAAGTTAAATACGTTACGGAAAATATTTTTTGTAAGAGATTATTGTGTAATGGAAACTATTTTCCATAAGTAAGGATGTGTGAGATGAGTGCCTAAGGAAACTGTTATCAGTAAGAGAAGAAAGTAATTACAGAAAAAGTTTTCCAAAAGAGAAATTTGTTGTTATAGAAAACATTTTCCGTAAGAAGACATTCAGTTTATGGAAAACATTTTCTATAGAAGGAGAAGTGCACTACGGAAAACGATTTCCATAAGCAACTTCTCTTGTTATGAAAAAAGTTTTCTATAAGAGAAAAGTCCTCTTATTGATTTTACGTAAGAGGAGCGGAAAATGTTTTTCGTAAGGGTTTTACGGAAAAGCTTTTCCATAAAATCCTTACAAAAAATATTTTTCGTAAATGGCTTATGGAAAAGATTTTTCGTAATGAACAATTTTTAAAATAAAAATAACTATGGAAAACATTTTCCATAAATCTTATGGAAAATGATTTTCATAGTTCTAAAAAAACACACCTCCTCTGTTGAACGTCACAGCACCTCTTTCGTTGCTTCACCAGATTAAACCAATACAAACTCAAAATCATTTAACCAAATCAAACAAATTTATCAAACAATACATACTTTGAAATCAAACCAGTCTTTCACGAGAAAAAAAAGGAACGCTTACCTCTCAAAACGCTGCTCTTCTGTCGTCGTCGTGCTTCTCCGTGTTGTCGTGCTTCTCCGTGTCGTCGTGTTCCTCTACATGCACCCGTCGTCATCGTTAGTCTTCAATGTCGTCACCATGTAGCTCTTCCGCCGTTACCCACCAACGCTCTCCTTCCTTTTCACAAAACCCTAACTTTCTCTTTGAATATTTTGGCAAGGATAATTATGGAATTACGAAAAAATGAGGGGGTGCAGGAAGCAATTGTGGGGGTGCAGAAAGCAATTGCCCTTAATATATTGTTAACAGAATTGGGCCTGGTTTTAAAATTGTTGTCGTTCCATTTAGAGTAACGACAAATTCTTCCTCCACCTCCATATCCTCTTCCTGCACCTCCATAAAAAAAGTTTAATCCCTTAAGTATCACTGTGTAAATGATCGAAAAGACCTTGGTTATCTTGATTAAGAAACAACACAGTGTATTCTTCATCTCCACACAAGTCGAGCACAGTGAAGCATCATCCCATTTCGCTCAAATATGTCTTTTATAGTGGCGTTTTTGAAAGTTTAGAGGGTAATTAAACGGTATGGAAGGCTTTTCGACCTTTGGACAGTGTTGAACGGCAACAAGGAACGACGACGTTGGTGATTTGGGACTTTATGAACTAGATGAGTTTCATCCAGTTGTAATTTTTGTTTTGCAAATGTAAACCGGATGGGGTGCCATCCGGTTGTCATTTTGTTTTGCAAACGTAAACCGGATGACACCTCATCTGGTTTATATTTTTTTTTTAAATATAAATCGAATGGTAAGATTTGAAGGGATTTGATATAATTGGTTATGAAAATTTGAGAATGATTTAATAGATGTTATAGATTTTTTTAATTTTTTTATAATTGATATATTTCTGAAATTACTAATTGATCCTTGTGATCCTTATGGACAATGAAAATTTTAAACCCACTTAAAGGGATATTTTGTATTGTTCAAAGTTATGACCCACTTATAAGGGCATTTTATAATTTTCACATCATTTATGAGGGCTATTTTGTAATTTCAAGTTACATTTCTTCAAATCTCATCACATAATGAAAGATATCATCCTGTAAATCTCTCCTCATTCATCATCTCAAATTAGGTCAATCAAACAACTTTCATCTTTCCAAATCCATCTTTTTTACAGTAAATCCATTCAAATTGATTTAACAAATCAGACTGTAAAATATATATATATATATATATATATATATATATTTTTTATCAAGAAGTGATATTTCTTCAACATTATGGTGATATTATTTTAATTTTTATTATTATTATTATTATTAGATAAGGTGGAGGTTACGTAATAATGAGATCCTTAATGGTGCCTGGTGTAAGAAAAGTGAAACAGAAAGTTTTAAAATATATTATTTTACACACAGGTTCACACTACAAACTAATTCGAGCCTTAACTTGGATGAAGTTCATTTTAATAGAATTAATCAATCAGACAATGACATGTTATGTAGTTGGGTTAAAGAGGATGAAATACTTGAGACAGTTAGAGATTGTGGTGGTTCTAAAAGCTCAGGATTGGACGGTTTTAATTTCAATTTCATTAAGAACTATTGGAATGTGTTAGGAGTAGACCTTATAAAAGCTTTACAGTGGTTCTATGTAACAGAATATATACCTAGAGAGTGTAATGCCTCTTTTGTCACACTTGTTCCTAAATGCGTAAATCCTTCTAAGCTAGGAGACTTTAAACCTATCTCTCTGGTCAGGTGTGCTATAAAATTCTTACTAAAATCCTAGCAAATAGGCTCAAGAGAGTATTGTATAAGATTATTGATAATAAATTTAAATTATATTTAAAAATATTTAAAATTTAAACCTTTCAAATAAAAATAATTCAAATTGAATAGAGTTAACTTACCTTTGCACGTTTTTGAACGTTATCTTACTTGTATTTGTATTGACAAGAATTAGAGAAGAAGTAATGTAAATGTGTTTAGTTACTAAAACAATCTTAACTTTAAAATAAAATAATAATAATAATAATAATAATAATAATAATTATTATTATTATTATTATTATTATTATTATTGTAGTAATACATCACTAAAAATATGTCTCACAATTGAGAAGTTGAAGTAAAGTTACAAATTTAATTCAAAAGGAATTGAAGATTAAATGTTCATTTTAAAATAAAATTACAAATCTACGTTAAGTCACACAAGAATACTGGTTTTCAAGGATTACAGATGAACAATTGGTATTAATATTCTGATTATAAACTCAAATATTTTAACCATTTTTAAAGCCTCAAGAAAGTGCTCTTGTGTTCTAAGTTGTACCTTATTACAAATGTTCACAGTTTTTTTTTTCTTTTCTTTATTCTCGATATTTGATATTCACGAATATCATCTTTTAAGCCTAAGTTACTAAAATGGGTGTAATTATAAACATCATTTTCTTTTAACACGTGTAAGAAAAGCATAAATACAGTGCAGGGGTGTTATTCATTCTTCTCAGACTCGATTACTCTCTTTACTCCTGTTTCAGTTGTGTCTCAAGTTTCTCAAAAAAATATCGGTTCTAAAATAAATAATTCTATTCAAATAATATCGTTTTAATAATTTTATTTAGATAAAATGCTTATTAATATATGTTAGTAATAAAAGTATTGTATAGAAATACTATATTATTTTTATCTCTTTCTATCATTTTCTGCAATCTCATCCAAATAAGTTATAAACTACAATTTTGACTGTCATTTAAAAAAATATATATTTAGTTAACAACTTTCAAATCTCCTACTTTAATCTAAATGTTAAAATAAAGTAACGATCATTACAGTGTATTTGGATAGATAGTTTTAGAGAATAATTAATTTTTATATGAAATTTGAAATGTTTTGTAAGAAAGTATGTCAGATTGTATAATAAATTGAAATTCTAAGAATTATGGAAATAATTTAATTATTTAAAAGTAGATAATTGTAAATTTTGCTTGACAAATAAAAATTTGAAAACTTTTATATTTTTTTTAAATTATGTCTTTTTAATATTTTCTGTTCAATTTAGTATTTAGTATAGGTTGAGATATTATTAATTTGATTTTAATTACAATATAATTAGTTTAGTAAAGCTCGAACGGACATTATTAACATAACATTGTTTTTCAGCTTATTTTTAGTAAGATTTTTTTTTAATATTCTTTCTCACCATTAAGATTTTATGTCATAATACAGAAAATATATTTTGTTGATATTATAGATTATTTTTAACTTAATGTAAAGTGCTTATTTCTTTAATTAACATCTATCAGAATGTTTTTTTAAAAAAAATAAATAAAATTAATAAAAGCATTTAATGATGTTCTAACCTTATTACAAAAATTCATCACTCTTATCAGAATGACTTTGCTATGTACGAAGCTACACAAAGGGTAATCATAATCCTACACACCACCATCTCCTTCATAAAAGTACAAATATATTTGTCAAACATACTAACAACATTACAAGTAGAGATCCATTACTCTTAATTGTACTAGAACTAATCGTATTAGAACTTTGATTCTGCCTTCTTGTTCCATAGTAGCAGTATCCTTCTTCTAACTACTCATAATTTGGTTGATATGGAATGTGGAGTATGGATTGATGGTGTCAAACTGAACCTTAGGCTAAGGAGCAAATCAATATGAAAGCATATGGAAGTGGTCCAAATAAGAAGAATAGAGGAATTGTAAAAGTCAACAATTCATGCAAATGATGCGGAAAATGAACTTGATGTTGTATTAACTGGGTAAACTCTCGTCAAAGTGTTTTCAAAGCAGATTAGGGGCATAAAGTATCTTGTATTTCAAATCTGAAAAATATGTTAATAATTGACATTACTGTATTTGATTATTAAGATAAATGTAGTTCTTTATTTGGGAGATTTTGAGAAGATGAAAGGGGTTTTGTATTCAACGTAACAAGGTGAATGTATTAAAAGTAACAAAGTGAATGTTTGGATTAAAGGTAGGTTAGGGTTGGGTTTTATTAAATTTGTGTTTGAAATAGGATTAGAACATTCTTTAAGTATTTTTATTTATTTTATTCATAGTTGTTAAAAAAATAAACGAGATTATTTTATATCAATATAAATAAAAATAAATTAATTAATGTTGATAACATTTTTTTAATTGACCTTATTCTTTTTCAAATATTATTACTAGTATTTATTATCTGACATAGGTTTAAAACTATATTTTAATTGACGTTTATAAAAGTTTTCTCGTAATGAATATTAGCTAAATTTTTTTATCAAATCGTATAATAATTTTATCTTTATTATCTTCAATATTTAATAGTCTATGAATATCATTTTTTAAACCTAAGTCACCGTAATGGTATAACTAACAACATCATTTTTTATGATGGTGTAATTATAAACATAATTTTCTTGCCAAAAATAAATAAATAAGCATCATTTTCTCTCTTAACAGGTGTAATAACAGTATTAATACAGTGCAGTGTATTATTCTTTCTGTCGATCTCTATTACTCTCTTTACTTGTCTCAAGTTTTAGAAACAGAAACCCCTTCCGTCCTCACGTTATAAAAAGTTATCACAACAAATTATTATTAACAAAATAACTAATTATATTCAAATAATAATATTTTAATAATTTTATTTAGATAAGATGCTTCTTAAAAGGTTTGTTAATAATAAAAATATTGTATAACTTTTTAATTTTTAAAAGTTTTAAATAATTAAAATACTAATTGTTAAAATGACAAATTCCTTGTCAACTTTTAAGCATAAAACAAATTAAAAATTATTACAGTGACCATTTTAAATCATTATTCTCTGCCAAAGAATAAGATTAAATGTTAAGACTTTAACAAAAAAGACTTTTGTTAAAAGAACTAAAATATATATTAGTTTTTGAGGAGAGTGAAATTTCTTCAACATTACGGTGATTGCTATGAGTGTGTAGGTCTTTTTGTTTAATGCAATAATTTGACCTAAAGGAACATTCAAACTTATTGTTAACCCTCCTCCATCCAAGTCTTACAGCAGTTTTGTTATTATAATTCATTGCTATTTTATTAAATTTTAGAATTTAAAAAAAAATCAACAAAGTTTGAGAGAACTTAAAAACTCACAATTAACGAAAACCTAACAGATCATAAGACCACTTTGTTAGATATGGTAATAGAGAGTAAAGAGCCATAATAGTTATTGTTAAAGAAACTAACCATAACACAAACTGAAACATGTTTTATTTAACCGACATACATAAACTTAAACATATGTTAATAGACATGTTTTTTTTCTTACATAAACATATTTTATTCAACATGTTTTTTTCTACATAAACATGTTTTATTCAACACACATGCTTTTCTTATAATAACACACATAAACTGAAACACATACACATGCAGACCACTTTAAGCAAACCCTAAGAAGATACGAAGCAAGTAGATTTTCCTGCATGCACCATCGCATGGAAGCAGGCTAATCATGCAGGTGGAGAAGGAGCAGAAAAACCAGGGATTGTTATAGGAGGTATAGGAGGAAATGGAATTGAAGGCCTTGGAAGTGGTAACCCTGGAATTGAAGGTGATGGAAGAGGTAACCCTGGAATGGATGGTGATGGAAGAGGTAACCCTGGAATGTTTGGTGATGGAAGAGGTAACCCTGGAATTGAAGGTGATGGAAGAGGTAACCCTGGAATGGATGGTGATGGAAGAGGTAACCCTGGAATAGATGGTGATGGAAGTGGAAATGATGGACGTGGGAATGGAAATGGAAAAGGAGGAAGTGGAGGAAAGGGTGGCAATGGTAACCCTGGAATGGATGGTGATGGAAGAGGTAACCTTGGAGTAGATGGTGATGGAACTGGAACCGATGGATGTGGGAACGGAAGAGAAGGAAGTGGAGGAAAGGGTGGCAATGGTAACCCTGGAATGGATGGTGGTGGAAGTGGTAATCCTGTAACAGATGGTGATGGAAGTGGAAATGATGGACGTGGGAATGGAAGAGGAGGAAGTGGAGGAATCATGGATGGAAAAAGCTGGTTGGTATCATATTTTGCTTCTACTTTGGGATGATGCTCTTTGTCTTCAAAGCTAATTACCACTTGTTTCTCATCAGGTGAAGTAGTAATACTCCCAAGCTTCGTTGCAGTACTTGGAGCAACTTCATTCTTCATCACTGCAACAAAACAGAACAAAAGCATTACATTAAAGGCCATTTTGAAGAGTGACTTTGGTGAGTTGTGTTGCTAGAGAACTTGTATATATATACAATAACAAAGCACTATAGATAATAAAATTGTGAGTTTAAAAAGACTTAATTGTTTTTAGGGTTTGAAATAGTCCCCCAATTTTGTATTTAAATATTTAACCAATTTAATACACAAAGTATATTTTTAATGAAAAGACAATATAAAGAAATATACTCTATCAATTACTAGTCATTATAAATTTATAGAAAACTATATTAAAGTAATAAAGGAAAGTATAGAAGTCAGAATAAGGAGTAGTCATTGTAAATTTATAGAAAACTATATTAAAGTAATAAAGGAAAGTATAGAAGTCAGAATAAGGAGTAGATAGTAGAAGAGGGAGTGAAGAGTTTATAGAGACTGAAAAATGTACAATTTTGAACAATTTTGTATAACATTTAGAATATTTTTTAAATATTTTATTTAGTACTTTTATTTTTGTTGATAAAAACAAAGTATGAAAGTTTTTATTTGTTGTATAAAATAATATTAGTAAATAAATATTGAATAAATGAAGAAAAGTATGAAAATCATTTAGTGACATTAGACTCAACAATACACAAATCATTCACTGTATTGAATTTGAATTTCATAATAGTGTAAGTGTTTTTATGAAAATGATGCTCATAGTTTCCGAAGAGGCCAAAGATCTTATCGAGGAGTTATGAAAGCTTGAATTCACAAAACTTGTTGTCGCCCTTCTTGTTGAAGATATATATAGCAAAACTCGTTCATTAAAAAAAATAAGATTGATTAAAATTATAATTTAGCGTTTCACTTTGTAAGGTCTGAGTGATACAAAATTACAGTTTTGAAGATTTTTTTTTTCCCTTTAATAAGCAGCTGCAACAATGTAAGAGAGTAATTGACACAGACAACATTCTTAAGGTTGCTGAAGAGTCACCGTTTGGTGGAGATAAATTATCTTATTTTGACATGTTAAATAATCTTATATAATTTAAAAGTCAAAAAAGAAAGAATAATGTATATATGTATATTTTTCTTAATTGTATGAAAACATCTTTCAAAAATAAAACTACATCATAATTTAGAATAAGCAATATTTTAAATACAATTAACTTTAAGAATATTATTTCACTTCAATTCAGAACATCCTGACCAAATTCAGAATTAGAATGGTGATTGATTAGTATTAGTACTAATACTTAAGTAATAGACATTAAATAAACATTAAATAGATATTAATTAGGAAACACAAGAAGAAGAATTATAATGGAGCTTTATCACTTGCCAGAGATGAAATAAATAAGGGATTAGACATTAATTAAGAAACACAGGAAGAAGAATTATGATGGAGCTTTATCTTTTTGCCAGAGATGGAATAAATATTAGACATTAAGTAGGAAACACAATAAGAAGAATTATGATGGGTTTTTCATCCTTTGCCAGAGATGGAATAAATAACCGATTGCAAAGTGATGCATGTAAGGCACGTATCAAACCCTGTTTCCATGGAACATTGTAGTAGGTGAAGGATAATTTTAATTTTTTCACTAATTTTTTTATTTATTAAATTATTAATTTTTAAATATCAAGCCTATTTATTTTGTTTAACATCTGTTTTATAAAATATTATATCAAGAAGTTCAATAAAATATAATAGAAGATAGTGTAATATTGTTGCCCAATTGAACATAAATTTAACTAAGTTTCTTTATAACTATGAGAGACTGCATTTTTTTTTTCAATATAAATGGTTATATTTGATAAAAGTAGTAAAATTAGTTAAATTTTTAATAGTTAATTGAAATATAAATATTAATTATAAACTTAATTCTTATATTTGGTAAAATTTGTGATTTTGATCTTTAAATTTTTTATATAATTTTAAAACCTTAAATTTTAATTATGATAACTTTATTCCATTTTCAATTTTAGAAACATGTATATTTACTCTTAAAGTTGACTTATTAAATGTATTTGGATTGGTAATTTTGAAAACTAGATTAATATATATTATAATTCCATGAAGATGTAAAAATGAAATGAAATTAATAAATAAAAAATTAAGAAATATAATAGATCATTGTTAAATTAAATTTGTTACCAAGTTATGCATTTAAATTAAAAAAAAATCTAATCGTACTACCTACCCGTTAAGATAGTTCTAACTCTTAACTTTTAATAGATTGATTATTGCATTTTTTTCAACCATAATTTAATTCATTCGTATATAAATCTCATCTACATGGTTATGAACAACGTCTCCTTATTTTTTTTAAGATTGTATTTTACCTTCAATCTCACTATCAACGTCTCCTAATTAATTAGACATTAATTAGGAAACACAGTACAATTATAATGGGGCTTTATTTTTTGCCAGAGATAAAATAAATAACCGATTAGACATTAAGTAGGAAACAAAAGAAGAAGAATTATGATGGGTTTTTTATCCTTTGCCAGAGATGGAATAAATAACCGATTGCAAAGTGATGCATGTAAGGCACGTATCAAACGCTGTTTCCATGGAACATGTAGTATATATTCTCTGACATAGGTTCAAAACTATGTTTCAATTTCAATTGGCGTTTATAAAAGTTTTCTCATAAAACCATTTTTTATAATGAATATTAGCTAATTTTTTTTGATAAAAGTGTATAGTAATTTTTTTAATATTTTCAAAAAGATGTTTCTTATATGAATAATTTTTTTAGAGACTATGTTTGTATTTAATATTTTTCATTTAATAGTATTAGAACAGTATGTCTAAATTAAAAATTAATATATAATGAATTTAAATTATCTTATTTAAAATAAAAAGAATTCAAATTCAATAAAATTAATGAAATGTGTTTAGTTAATATTAAAATAATTTGAATTATTTTAAAAATAATAATAGTAGTAATACGTCATTAATATGTAATGTAAAAATACAATATTATTATTTTAATCATTAATTCATAATTTAGATGTAGTAGTAAAATCACAAATTTAATTATAATGTAAATTGAAGATTAAATGTTTATTTTAAAATAAAATTTTGAATATACATTAACTCACACAAAAATAATGATTTTCAAAAATTAAGAAAGAACAATAGGTATTAATACTCTGATTATTTCAAGAAAGTGCTTTTTATGTTCTTAATTGTAGATTATTATAAATGTCCGCATTTTTTCTTTTTATATATTTGATATTCATGAATATCATTTTTTAAACCCAACTTACAAAAATGTGTAATTAGAAACATCATTCTCTTTTTAACATGTGTAATAACAACTACTTTCTTTACTCCCATTTCAATTCTGTTTCAAAGGAATCCTTCGGTTATGACATCATAACAATAAATTATTATTATTAACTAAATAATTATATTAAAATAATAATATTTTAATAATTTTATTTAGATAAGATGCTTATTAATAACTATGTCAACAATAAAAGTATTATATAGTGTTTTTTTAATTTTGAAGAGTTTTAAATTTTAAAATAATTTAAATTACTAAATTGTTAAAGTGACAAATCTCTTGTAACTTTTAAGTATATAGAAGTTAGAAATTATTATATTGACCATTTTAAATCAATATTCTTTGTGAGAGATGAAGATTAAAT
>Ga0209700_108578_pt1 | contig 12912 bp, 10 predicted proteins | sample SiratroredBW_FD_187528 | JGI IMG/M metagenome (GOLD analysis project Ga0209700, IMG submission 187528) | Root nodule microbial communities of legume samples collected from California, USA - Siratro red BW (SPAdes) (version 2) | ecosystem: Host-associated > Plants > Roots > Nodule | place: USA... | reverse complement strand
AAAACCCAAATAAGTGAAAAAAAAAAAAAAAAAGACACAAAAGCAAACCAAAGTTAAGATTGTGCAGTTTGTATAAAATAAAGCTTTTCCCACTTATCCCACCTTCTACCAATCCAATTCCATTCTATATATATATACTTTATGTACCATTCATAAGTATTAGTGTTTAGCCCTCACATAATTTTCTGCACTCTTCCCAACAATCAATCTAGAATCAAAAGACTTTCAATTCTCCCAAAAATGAATAGAGGGGCAGCAATTTTTCTGTGTCTCTTACTAGTGGTCATGGATATCACAGCTGGGATTCTAGGCATTGAAGCTGAAATTGCACAAAACAAGGTGTGATATATAATTATCCTTAGTACTTTTGTTTTTCAAGTTTCTATTTATAAGATGCAATGGTTGTTTTAGCTTTTAAGTAATTAAACAGGTTAAGCACTTGAGATTGTGGATATTTGAGTGTAAAGATCCAAGCCATAAGGCCTTCATGCTAGGGTTGGGTGCAGCAGTGCTTTTGGCATTAGCTCATGTTATGCTGAATTTGGTTGGTGGCTTCAGTTGCCTTTGCTCTGAGGCTGATAAGGCTTCTCCCAATAGACAACTCTCATTGGCTTCTCTCCTTTTAACATGGTAAATGTTAAATGTATAATAAATTGTAGAATCAAAGAAATTTGAGATGTGATGGAAAAATGAATACAAAATTGGTGTGCTATGAACTGTATTTATATTCTTGCTTCTATTTATCTCATTTTAATTGTGTGGTTGATCAGGCTTGTGTTGGCTGTTGGATTGACCATGCTGGTGATTGGGACTTCATCAAACAACAAGTCAAGTGGTTCTTGTGGTTTCACTCACCATCACTTCCTATCCATTGGTGGAATTTTGTGTTTTGTTCATGCCCTACTCAGTGTTGTGTATTACGTTTCTTCCACTGCCTCTTATTAGCTACTAAGATAACTGGACTTTGAGGCCACTTCTGCTCTCTGTGTTGTGCCTTTTTCTGATGTTTTGCTTTACCAAATGTGTACTAATTAAGTTAGATTAAAAAGCAAAATACATGTTTAGTTTATTAATTGTAGTTAAACTTTAGTTTGAAAACACTAATCAAGCATTATTGTTTAAGAGCTTATTTTTGGTTCTCATTTATTCATCCCAAATGCGGCTGAACGTAAGATAATAGCAATTATGCAATGAATTGTGTACAATATTTCTCTTCTTACCTTGTTTTTGCTCAAGGAACACATGCATCTCCTTGCCTGTGCCATCTTTAGGTATTACAAATTTTATATATAACTCTAGTGCACTACTGTTTTATTGAGGAAATTATAACAAATTATAATAAGTAAATATAGGTCAAGAAGGAGCAAACTAATTAAAATATAATAGTTTTATGTTTTTTTCTTCTATTAGTATCTTTCTTTAATATAATTATTGTAGAAGTTAATGTAATTGAATGATAGTAAAGAAAATATAATTTCTCACATAAACATAATATTAAAAACAGTTAATGACATATAAACATATATAACACTCTTAAGATAACAATAATTTAAAATCTGAAATTTATAATAAGTAAAGCAGTCTCTTAAAAAATTACCCAAAGTAGTGAACTAGAATATTAAAAGATGATATCCTATTAATGTGTAAAAGAATAGTAGGACATGATAATAAGAGATGATAACCTGTTAATGTGTAAAAGAATAATACACACGATAACCTATTAATGTGTAAAATAAATATATCCTTCCATTTAGTAGTTTCACAGATATCATAATACTCATATCTACCCTATTAATAAGCGGATAATTAAAATACCCATATTTATTATCAGTAAATATTCATTAGAAGTATCTATTTACTATTTATTACAGATTTTACTTGTAGATAAATATAAATATAGATTTTTTTTTCATCTGTACACTGCCTGTATGCTCTTGCGGTGACCTCAAAGCAATTTGAAGAAGTCATGTGTTATTCTTGGCTTCCTTCCTCTCTCCACACGTATTGCTCCAACAAGTATATACACTACGTTTTCGTTTAGCAATGGAGACTAACCCTATTGCTTGTACTTACACGAACCATGCATGCAATGAAAGAATCTTTCACACAAGAGGAGGGAAGAAGAAGATATTGTAGAGAATTATAATATAAGGGTGTGTATTATGAATATTTAAATTAATTTTTATAATTATTCTTTAAAACAGGTGTAGTAGATTTTTGAATAACTAATTATCAGATGACCTTAATTCTTACGTACTGTCAGTATAATTCGTATGTAATGTATGGTTGACATGAATTTAAGACAATTATCATAACAAAATTGAAAGATTTTATTAATGATGTTAATTTATTTGTATAATTTGAATTTTGAGTTAATTAATTAGAGCATAATAATAGTTTTTAAAGATAATTATTATAAAAGTTAGAAAACTTCTTATACACATTATAAATAGTATAGATAATTATGTATGTTGTCAATGTACGTCACTTTCTCTTATAAAATAAGTTAGTCTTAATTGCACGACAAAAATATTTGTATAGAAAAAATGAATATTTATATTTTAAATTTCTGTCTTATATCAAATTTATTATTTTAATTAAATGACACAAATATTTTAGTTTGAAAAAAAATATAATAGTTGTTGATTCTTTTGAAGTTATTTGTGTTTTATTTTAAGGTATTTTGAAAACAAATACAAACGTGAAGGTGTAGTTAGTAAAACTGGATTTATTGCAGTTAGGAGTGGACATAGATCCTTACAAGATGTTTCCCAGCCTAGCCCAATCCATTGAGACCAATTTCTATTGCTCTTATATTCTGCACCCCATATTTTCAAGTTGCAATTCTATAAACTTTGAAATTCCAATTTTACCTATTCTGAGTAAACATTTATTCACATTCCAGTCTCAATGCTCAACAAGTATTATTTTTTCAAATATTAATTAAATAATTCTTTTATAAAAAATAAAAATTATAATAAAAAATAAATATATATTATCAAGTATTTAATTTTAAATATATATATTTAATTTCAAATATAAAAAAGAAATTATAATTTTATAAATATCAAATAAGAGTATTAAATACTAATTAGATAAATATAAAATAATTAAAGAAAAATATTCTAGAAAATAAATTACAAAATTAAAGACTAAATAAAAATTAATATAAATCTTTTAGGTTAGAAAACAAAAATGTTTTAGTAATTTTAAAATAAAGATGAATACGAGGACGGAAATACGTATTAGGATAGTATAAAAACGGAGACGAAAAAGATATTAAATATTCATCTTCTTTCTATACTCAACTTAAAAAATTGTTATCATATTTGTATTTAATAAATATAAGAATTCTCTATTAATATTGGACGAGTTTAGACAATTACTGCGAGTATAAATTTATTTCTCATCTCTATTCAATATGCATTACTATATTTTAATCCAAAAATTCATTCTCAAAATGTATAATCCAAAACTATTTTATAAGTTTGAAGCAAGGACACTCTTGTCATTTCACCCATATAACACTTATATATAATATTATTTTATTAAAGATATAATATTTTATTAGCATCTCATACCAGCTCAATTGAGAGACCAGACAACATGCAAGAGTGATTCTTCCTACACCTTATACTTTCTTCTGACACCTCCATAGACTTAGTGGAATGATAATTGTACCCTTAATAAGAAAATTAAATAACCCCTAAACTCGCTACCTCTTAATCCAAAATGTATCGTAATATAGAAAAAATTTATTTTAAATTATATAAATCAAAATAAAAAAATTATATTCTGAATTGTAAATCTGTAATTTAAGAATTGTATTCCAAACTTTGCTATCCAAAAGATAAAAAGATTGTATGACTGTACAATTTAAAAAAAAAAAATGTATTCCTGTGTGTATTTGACACCTAAATTTTATAATTTGAAAAAAGTATTTTAGAAATATGTAGGTGCAGGAAGAATCACACCATGCATGGTTGTAAGGCTCGGTTCTTTGTGATAATTTACCCTTTCAACGAAGATTCAACCTCGTTTTCATAGTAAATTCCTTCATGTTAAATTCGGATCCCAATTGTCTAACCTTTAAGGCCAAAGTTAGAGTAACTTTGAAGCAATCAGGACATTATTAACATTAACTAAATTTTGACAAGCGTAATTATTGTTTATTATTATGGAAGCTTTACTTCTCCCACAAGGCCACTGTTACCAAAGACAAAATGAACAAGGTTAGAAGAAAACAAACAATTTTTCATTTCTTGCTGCTCTTTTGATCATTTACTATATTATTATAGCATTGTACGAGGCTACATGTGACAACCAACTATAACTCCTTTTTCATATCTTGCTGGTCCTTTCATCCTTTACTTTTTTTTTTTTTTTTTTTTTTTTTTTTTTTTTTTTTTTTTTTTTTTTTTTTTTTTTTTTTTTTTTTTTTTTTTTTTTTTTTTTTTTTTTTTTTTTTGTTGTTGTTCCTCAATTTCATCCTTCTTTTTCATTCCCTTTCTACTTTAGTTTTAACTTGAGTATGCGTAAAACAGTAGTAAGTATGTAATAAAGAAAACCAGCAAGCACACCCCGGGTTATATCCGTTTCCTTTACCCATGGATAAGGCGTCAATGGTTCGGTTGCTTCCAGAAGAACCTCTAATGGAATCCTTGGCCCTGATCGCTCCATAGGTTCTGTGAAATGATAGTAGCTCTCCGGGTCCGGACAGTAATCCTGTAAATTTTTTACAAAAAGGAAGAGCCCTTTGATTATATACTTCAAATGACAAAATATTGCCATCATTCATTAAATGCAGTGATGCTGCTTACCAGATCTGCATGCATCTTTCTCACGAAGGATTTGAATATTTCGAAGTTTTTCTGCTTCATTAACTCTTCTGATAAACGGAGGTATGTCACGCCATACATTTTTAGTCTTGGACAGCCAAATTTGCTAATACCGTTCGGTCTAGCATTTAGAAGGATTTGGTCGTAAGCTTCACGGTCATATCTTGCAAGTGCATTTTCCCCTGCAACTTCAAGGTTCTCCATCCAGCCACCACTAAGAACCTGGGAGAATGAATGCGCTGAATAAAACTATGACGAAAAGATCATAAAATGGTGGATTAAAAGAAAGCATATGCATTAATCATTTCTCTTTGCTATTTCATAATAAGAATTCACGTCCTACGTTTTATGCATGTAATACCAACTGGAACAATCAGACACATTATAGCGAATATTTACTCTCTCTATACACACAGACACAACTTGTGAAAAGAAATGCATAAAGAATTATTTTGGTTGGTCTGAAAAGCTAGGCTCAGTTTCCGACTGAGGCTAGATTCTCATGCCATGAGCTCAAAAGGGATTATATATTTAGTTTGTCAGAAGGGCCACGTCAGGACTTACACCTTTTTTATAAACAAAATTTTGTCAAGAAAGAAAAAGTAAAGATGAAAATTGCATTTTCTTAAAAGCTGAATTTGAAGTGTCAGGAAGCTTTAAAGAGGAGGTTGGGTCGATTTTCGCGGAGAATGAGCATGAAGGGAAAATATTCATCAAGGAAATTCTCCTTGATGGCTTCCTCTTGGGTCTTGTTAAATTTTCCTGCAATTCCAGTCTTCACTCCAAGTATGATAACCCTGTTGAGAGGGATTTTTTTTCTCCCATAAGGTTCCATCACCACTTCCGTTATTTATATTCTAATAATTTATGGACGTTAAGAATCAGAACTATACAGTGACAAAGGTAACGTCATTTCTTTTGTGTTTAATGACAACCATCAAAATAATTTAACTTAAGGAATAATAATAATAATTATTAACATCCATTATTCAAAATCGTACATCACTATGTCAACCTAATATCTTCCAAGGTTCATTACTTATCAAGCTTGATGAAAAATTCAGAAAACGTCCAAATTAGTTACTATTAATTACACATGGTAAGCAACTGGTATATTTGATTAATTTTCTTTAAGAATCACAAATAGACATCTCATGATTTTGTGGAGAAGGAATAAGATTGGGATTAAAGTTGAAATAAATTACCTGCTTGACAAGTTCCTCGGCTCCACTTTTGGCCTCAACTGGTTGCTCACTATTTCTCATCTCAAGACATGTAAAATTCAAAATAGCTTTGTGTCGGGAAAGCATCCTTGCTATGGGTCTGTATCCATCCCTTTGACATAAGTTGTAATATCCTGCAGTAAGCTCTGCAGCATGGCTTTCTGTTTTATACCACCAGTGGATTCCAGCAACCTGTTTCATAAGAAAATGTCAGGTAATTCACGCAAAAAACGAACTTGCTAATTTATTATATTCATTCAAAGAAGTTACTTTTGCTGCTAATTTCACTTTGCAACCAAGGAATACATTGTTGGCTTCATCCAAGATATCATCAGCATGGGTCAACAACTTGTTGGAATACCATGTCAGAAAAAATTTGCCTTTCTCGGTTTGATAAGTTCCCCCTGATTTGAAAAATTTTGTAGATTCCGGTTTATCGTTAGATTTCCCAGCATTATAATATGGCAGCTTCCACCCACGATGGCCTGCCTTTGCTGCAGCCTCTTTGAAATCAGCTTGAAGATATTTGTCATAGCACTGCAAGATTTTAAACATATTCAAATAAGTTTGAACGGGGATGACTTGTTAGTTATTATTGATGTTATTACTTATGTATCTAATGTATTTTAGAACTACACACAAATAGCTTCATCAGAAAACTCCAAACTCACCTGAAATTCTCCAATACCAGGAAATACCCACCCCAGATTTTGTGTATAAGAGGGATATCTGAGTTCTCCTGCAGGGCCAAGTCCTACTTCAATGTCTATTATGAGCTGAGATTCAAGAAAATCTTGCATATTATCTCTGAAGCTCCTCATGTAGTCTCTATAGAGCTGTATGAAAACAAGAAACAATCAATTTAACATCAAGAAGCAAAAATATTACCAATTGGTTACCAAAAAAAATCCACATTTCCTTCTGGCTTTATTTTGTATTAGGCTTTTTTCAATTCATGATAAAGTCCCAAAATGGCTAAATGGTCGTGCATGCGATAAGTTATATAGGAATAGTGACAAAACTTGGTAAAATTAGATGTTTAAGGAACGCGAAGAATTTATAAACAACAAGAATACATGAAATACGAGGAAGTTGACCTCAATTGGACTCCGTCCATGAAACAAACGTTTGTGGTCCACGCCGAGGGATAAACATTCCTCATTCCTGATACCTCTGTTGCTGGTGTAAAAGATATCCGGGTTTGCTTTTCCAACTTCAAGGACCCATTTAGGCAGTGAGATGGAAACAGAATCTCCTACATTCCCCCCGCATTGGTGGAATGACATTATAACTTGTAGCTTCAATTTGCAGTTTTGAACCAATTGAAACAAGGTCCTATAAGCGGACCAATCATATTGCCGAGGCCCCTTGGATTCTACTATACCCCACCATACATCAACCATAACCCCATCAACACCTGCTGCGTGAAGCTTCTTGAGTTGGTTCTCTAATCGCCCTCTGTCTTCCAAGACATTTTCTTTTGTAACAACTCCCAACTGAAAGCAACAACCATCACATTTTTAAAATGGAAGACAACAATTTGCTAAGTGGCACAGGCGTGTAGAAAGAAATTTAACGTTCTATGACTTACTGGGAGCATCACAAATACTGGTACATAATTTGCCAGCATTGTATCTTCGGAAACTGTCTGAAATTGTACCTGCAATTTATGAGCAGAGTTTATAGATTACTATAATATTTTGATGAAATTGGAAACCTTACATGTTTTTCATCAATTGATATGTTAGCTATATATGGTTGCACTATAAATTCAATAATATTATTAAACATATTTTTTTAACAAAAGTCTTAAAAAAAGGATTATTTGCATATGTATTCTAAATTTAAATTTAATAGTATTTTCTACGAATATAGACTAACTTTTGTCAAATTTTAATATAATATTCACCAACATATATTTTTAAAATTAAAAAATAATTAAAAGTATTTATGTGCATTATAAAATATGTAGATTATAAAATTACAAATACGGGGCCAGTAGACTAATATTCATCAATATAAGACACAATTTTCATCAAGATGCACAAGAAAGTAATACAGTCTGGGATTATTTAATATCATTTTAAACTTTTGGTTGTGTTAGGTAAAACATATACTACCACACAGTAAATATTGATTACTGAGTGAATCAGTCAACATCCTTCTTATTCCCATTTTATTTTTATTATTATAATAACATTGTGGACATATTCTCCCGTTGTTTGAGAGGTTGTGCTTTCAGGGTTCCTGATAGCAAGGGATTCGTGGCAAACATCTGAAAGTGGGGACCACTGAAATAGTTTTCACTCAGCTACGATACAAAATACAAAGCAAGAGTGGCATTATTGTGAATCCCATTAATCCATGTTATATGAAAATTTGTTTGGTCACAAGAAAATGCAAAAAGATAAAGAAATTATTGTAATATTGAAGAATGTATAAACGCAAAAATGAAAATGAAAATGAATAAAGAGAAAGAAGAACACGTGCAGGGATGATGAACGGTTAAAAAGTTTCAGGACGCGAATCGGAAGAAATGGTTACCTTGGATTGAGAAGCCGAAGCTTGCAACGGCAGTGCAAGAGGTGGTAGTTTCTTGAGGTGGCCAGGATCCAATTTGAAGCCATAGGTGGCGCTTTGCTTCCTTGCTCTCTCCACACGTATAGCTTCACCTGACACTCTTTCGTGCTGGAAACTATACCTTTCTTGGAACTGAAGCGTCATTCTTGTCGCCATGTTGCGCTGTGCTGCACACACCAAGTCTTCCATGTGCGTGATTCGAGATTAGCAGTTCTTGATACAGAATGCATGAACCATGCAATCAAAGAATCTAGCTCTCTATGTAAGGGATTTTGATTTGAATCTTCTTATATGTGTATTTAAAGGCGCTAATTAATGGATGAGGGGCTCTTCCTTCTTGGACCGATCATCAAAGATAGAGAGCGCTTATGGACCGTCAGTGTCAATTTCTTTCTTCAGAGTTGTTCATCTGCTCCTTAATTGGGCTTTATAAGAAATTATCTTCTACTTCTAATTGTAATTGGGCCTCACTCTAAGACCCATCATTAATTAGTAATTTCTGATATTACAAATAGTTAAAAGAAATAATGGTTAGGAGCAGGCAATGTAAAACTAATTTATACCATTAAAACCTGGTATATTTTCTAAAATATTAAAAAAATTAAAACATATTACAGATTTTTACTCTCTTCATTGATCTTCACGGCTGCGAATGAATGTTCCCATCGGTATTGCATTCTTCACCAACCACATTCCCAAACCCCAATTTCAATTCACCAAGCCCTCCTCCTCCTTTCGATAGCGACCCGTATTCGCCGGCGCCACCTCCGTCGGACGAAACTGCCCCTCCAAATCCTCCAAGTGTGGCGGCGCCACCTGTTAATACAGCTACACCAGGGTCGGCGTTGGTGACCCCAGGTCCTGTGCATGCTACTGTGTAGCTATCTATCTGCATTTTGCAATTGCGCGATTGTGATCACAACTCGTTCTTAGACAGCTACTGTGTAGCTATCTAAAAATCATTTTTTTAGATTTTTTTTTTACCAAAATAAACTAAATAAAAAAATCCAATAGACCCTTCACATTTTATTTTCCACACTATACCGGTTTAATGTGAAAGTTTAGGATTCCACTTTCCTTTTTTTTGTAATGTTTTAAAAATATTTTTTTAAACAAATAATCTGTAATAAAAATATAATTTAATTTTATTATAGATTATTTTTTAACTATCATTTTATTAATTGATGTTATACATTTTTTGAATTATAATTTCTCAATCCATTATAATTCATCTTAATAATATATTTATGTTATATGAAAAATCCTGTAAGTAAAGAAGTCTAGTTTAAAAGATAAAGTGTGCGAAATGTATATGATAAATTATTTTTTATGTTTTATTTTGGTAAAAAATATATATGTATATATTTTTGTAATGTGGCCTACGATACAAATTGGTCCCTGACATATCTGCATTGATTTTGAATGATGACAGTCGGTGAAGTTAACTTTTGGGCCTTTCTCTGGTTCAATCTGTGTTCACCGCTGCCATGATTAATTACCATGTTCTTCTTGTTATTGTTGCAAGCTGTGATATTAGTTGGCAACAGTAACAAACAATCTAATAAGTGGAGGCATGGTTTGATCTCCATTATCTTATAGCAGTATTTCTTTTAAATTCTCCTCGGGAATCGGGCTCCTCCCAAGATGGATATGGTGACTCTAACCATAGATAAAACAATAATGTTTTAAGTTATTTAATGGACTTTTGAGCTAGTGAGGTGTAGATCACTTCAACCAGAGTGTAAAACTGGATTGGATTTGGATGGGTCCAAAATTTGGTTGGATTTAGAATTTATCAGTCCTATATAATTTTACGTATATCAATTAATCAATTGTCAATTTTATCTTACTTAAAAATAAAAGAAAATACAAAATTATTTTGTATCTAAATTGAGGTCTCTTTCTCGTATCAAAAATTCTTATCTCCACTAAGACTTCCACATAGTCCTAATTAGAATAGAAGTTTTTCTTTTATACGGTTTGAAGTTATTTTTTCATTATATCTAGTGTTAGGAATTCTACGTTTAATGTGAAAGATAAATAAAATGAGAAGAAAAATAATCATAAGATTTTAGATTAAAAGTGAATTTTTGATTAAAAAGTGAATTTTGGATTAAAAAGTGATGTAATGACTTATATATATAAATTGTCTCATAATTTGACTTTTTATTTCATTCACGTATGTGAAGTTAGGTATTAATTTTTTTTATGTTCATTTAAAAGATCAAACAATTAGAATGGTTTGTAAAAAGTGTTATATGAATAAAGAATTAGTAGATATAATATTTTTAACATAAAGAAAGAATTTATAATATCTGAAGACTCAATTAAGAAAAAGATAATAAGAAATTTAAACATAAAATTATAAATTATACATTAAACGAAGATGAGTGAGATGAATAATAAAAAAAAACAAAAAAACTTAATGTATTAAAAATTTTGATTAAAAAAAATGTCAAATCTATTATAAATGAGTTAATTCATTACTGGAGACTCATCTCATTCATATTTTTCAAATTAAATAATAATATGTTGATTTTTTTTACAAAATTTAGTTAAATCAAGATTCATCTTTTTAAAATTATAAAAAATTTTGATATTTGTCAAATTAAATTGAAGTATAGTTAAATATAAGAAATATATATTAGTACAATCATAAATTCTGTCAATCTTCTCATTTATAGTATAAGAAAATTTAACATAGTTATAGCTTTCTTAAATTTTAAACTTATAAGAAAAGGATAATAATAGTTATGTAAAATAAGTTATGTAAACATTAAACCCTAAACTCTAAAATTTTGATTCAACATTAAAAGAAGTCTTAGTAATAACAAATAGTATTATAAATATGTCTTAGTTAATAGAAAACTTTAATATAATAATTAAGTGAACTTTTACTTATTAAACCAACCAAAATTCTCAAAACATTTAGTTTATACTCACTAGTTGTTTGAAAATATATTAATTTCATTGTTATTATTTTTAACCCATCATCTTTCATTGTGAATTGAGGCTTCACTGGGATAAATTGAGATTAAGTTCTTATATGTTCTTTTGAGCATTACTCACCTCTTTTATCTAATATATTTTACTTATATAAATATACCATTATTTCAACCTCTTCTCACCATACCATTTAAAACTATAAATTATGCACCTTTAAATTTTTTCAATGAAGACATTAGTAATAAAACATTTAATAGAAATCATTCACTTATAATAACATATAATCTCATAAAATTTATAATATTTTTTTTATAATCAATGAATCCCAAGTAAATGGTTCTCATAAATAGAGGAATATATTTCTTTAAAGATTTAACTTAAACTTAATTATCATCAAGTATATATATAAAGAAGTTATAAGTGTAAAAATGTAAGTATATATTATTTTTCAAATTTTTACAATGTTCTAATATAATACCCTCAACTATGCAAAATTTGAAATATTGGGTAAAAAAACTGGAAGTGTACATGTAACAAATGCAAACACAAATTCAAAGACAAAAAAAAAAAATATTTACCAGTTACAAGGGAAAACTAGAGAAAAAGAACAAAGGAGGAGAAAGGGAGTCCGAATGCGAAAATTTAAGCTTTTCTTTTTAACCCTGGAAAGATTTTTTATTTTTTATTATTTTTTCCCACAGTATTTAATTTAGCAATAATATAAGCAATCTACTATAAATTAAAGTAGGAGTAGTGTAATAGAAATTTGTATGGTCTTTAATCTCTGATTTAAGTTATTAATTTCTATAATGATATTTTTATACACATCACGTCATGGCAATTAACAGCATGTTTCAAGCCATTAGGAAAGGGCTAGTTGTATTTTATTAAGCATCCAAAGAGCCTGGATGAGCACAACAATGAAAAATAGCACATTATACTAACACCAATGACCTAATCACTATTATCATATTATCATTACTATTAATAGGGTTAATACGTTAATTAATTAATATGCTGATTTCTAGAAACATCACCACACCTTTTCTATCAAACCCTAATTAAATACTCCACCGTCCCTAAAAACGACGGCTCCTACGATAAGATCTGGCTATTTTAAAATAGGCAAAGATGGTAAATTAAGTGATATTACTTATTAGTAAAAACATTAACTATCACATTATGTATTTATACATAGTAACTTATGATTATATCCAAATTTCAATTATTATATTCTTACCAATACTTCCTTTTTATTCAAAAAGTGATGAATATTTTTCAAAAATATTCAGTAATTACTTTAAGAATGTTTTTTTTTTTTTTTT
>Ga0209700_108577_pt1 | contig 12913 bp, 5 predicted proteins | sample SiratroredBW_FD_187528 | JGI IMG/M metagenome (GOLD analysis project Ga0209700, IMG submission 187528) | Root nodule microbial communities of legume samples collected from California, USA - Siratro red BW (SPAdes) (version 2) | ecosystem: Host-associated > Plants > Roots > Nodule | place: USA... | reverse complement strand
ATATATATTTTATAAAAAACAAAATATATATATATATATATATATATATATATATATATATATATAATAAAACTTGTATAACTATGTCATTTTATATTATTTTATATTTATTAATTAGTTATGTAAAATTTTAAACCAAGAATTTTGTTTGAGTTTAGAACTCTGTAACAATTTTTTTATTAACTTATTAAAAAATAAATTATTAATATATTTATAATTTTGAGTGATAATTATTTTTTAGGATTATGACAGAGAAAAGATACAATATATATATATATATATATATATATATATATATATATATATATATATATATATATATTACATTTTTTGTATTTCATTTTCTAGTTATAGTTTACATACCTACAATCCTTTCTTTTTTTACTATCATTTTATTTTACGGTATCTAAGGGAATATATTAATAAAGGGATTAATATATAGGGTCAGAAGCAAGTAGAAAATAGCCGCAATATTTATATTGCAGCTCATTTTAGTAAAATTGTATCTTAGTTTGCTTTAGAGAAGACTTCAATCATGATGACGGTAAATGGATTGAGATAATTCGGCACATTCATCTATTTTTTTTTTTTTTTTGTAATATTTTTAAATGTGTATATTCATTCATGCACAAAAAGTAGATGGAAAAATCCCTCTTGTAAAAACTTTTAAATCTTGAACATTGTTCACTGATTTCAATATCTAAGTTCCAATCTCTATCTAGAAAGTCTTCAAATCAATATTCATTCATGACTTTATAACTAAGGAATTAAATACATAATGAGATAATATACGAGATGTAAACATAATTAAATAAAGTGTATCAATGCTCGACTGAAGATAAATTAAAAATAGAAATATAATGGATAAGTGCGTAATTGAAAATAAATTAAATATTAGAAATAAATAAAATGGTCTAATGTGTGATTGGAGATAAATTTAAAATAAAAATAAATAAGAGACCAGTATTTAGCTGGAAATAAATTAAATAAAACAGATAAATGGATCAAGGAGATAAATTAAATAACAAAAATAAATAAATAAATGAATATGTGCATAATTGAAGATAAATTAAATAGTTGGAATAAATCAATGGACCAGTGCGAAAATATATTAAATAATAGAAATAAATAAATAGACCAGTGTGTGACTGTAAGTAATTTAAATAATATAAATAATTAAAATGAATGAGGTTAGGAATACTTCAATGAGAAAAAAATAGAAATTAAATGAATAAAACAATATTTTTTTTCCCTTTAGAACTAACTCACTGGAATCAACACGATAAACGATCCATTAATAGAAGTTCACTTTAGAAGATCATGTCAGATGGTTCTATAGCACATGGTCATACGAGATGTTCTCATCAGATGATCTTATAGCATAAAGACGTGTTGGATGATTGATAAAGTTAAATTATATGATACTTTTTTGGGTTTATCTTCATAATGAAATCAACTATTTCTATGTTTGAAACTTGTTAAATCCCATGTTTCTATCTCCTTTTATAAATAATTTGTTCTTATTATAAATAATTGGTTACTTGAGGTTTTAATATAATTTTACTCTAAATAATTTTGTCAAATAAATTAATAGGAAATATTTAGGTCAAGAAGAGCAAGATTGAAATCTCTAAGAAACAAATAGGCCAAAGTTCGAATGCTGATGCTAAAAGTTGGGTCGGGCTCAACAAAGTTGAGTCAGGCCCATTTTAGCCAAAATGGACCAGGCGTACACAATATGAGTCAGGCTAAGGATGTTGAAAGTTGCCAAAATTGCAACAAAATTCAATTGCATACGGTGCCACTTTGTTGGGCAAGGCGCAAGCTCTAGCTCCTGATCAAAGCTCTAGCTTAGTGACCTCTTTATTCTTGTCTACCGTCTTTGAAACAGGTTAGCATCATACCCTCTCTCTTAAAAATGATTTGTCCTCAGATCTTGCATGAAGCTTGGTTATTGTAGACTTTATCATTTAACTTCATTATTTTCACCAGGATCAAATATCGATTTGTTCAAAAGAGAAAATATAAGTTGAGTGATTACAAAGAAAGATTAAAGAAATAATGGCCTTTATTTTTTTTAAAATTTTTATTTGAACCGTGAAGTACATTTTGTGCCCACTTTGTTGACATTGCTTTGTGTAATTCAATAACTCATCAAAGTGAGTTTTCTGAAATATTTCAAATTAATAATTAAAATTTGTACTTTTTTACATAGAAGAGTTAAGAAGCATACAAACTTTTTTTCATACCTTCCTTTCTAGAACTGACTCAAACTCTCCTTCTTTTTGTTTTTCCTTATTTTTATTTTTCTATTTTTCTACCTTATGAAATGGCTTAACATTTTCATCTTTTTTGGTTTTACACAATTTTTCACAAGGTTTTTCTATGAGAAATGAGTTTTAGTCATTATCTGGTTCAACTCCAAATAAAGATTTTTTTTTCAAGTAACTCCTCACATATTTCATTTAGCGGAAAGATTTTATCAATACCTCATTCAACTTCAGGTAAAAAGTGATTTCTATAAATTCTTTAGAAGAGAAGTTAGAAATTCAAATGAAAGGAAAAGTTCAAAGGAATCCTCCTTTAAGTATTCTTAATAACTATGCTTTTAGGAGGTGTGATAAGATATTCCTCTTCATTTCTAGATTTCTTTAACATTTTTTCTTCTTCTTTCTCTTTTTCTTCTCTCTCTATCTTCGCTCTCTTGTCTCTTTCTCTCTTCTCTTTCTCTTCTTTTTATATCATCTCTTTCTCTTTTCTCTTTCTCTTCTCTTTATCTCTTTTCTTTCTCTTGTTTTTCTCTCTTGTCTTTCTCTTTCTCTCTGTTTAAGAATTTTCTTCCTTTTATGACAAGCTCTTTCATTTCTTCTATATATTTCTCTTATTTTCTTTGTTTTTCCATATCCCTGTCCTGTGGTTCCTTAAACCTAGACGTGGAATTGGTAGAGTATCTCTCTGTCTCTTAAATTCATGATTAGGTTGCAAAGTTATCTAATATCGAGCACATTGTTGTTCTACCTTCACACAAAGCTGAACTAGTTCATTTCAATCGTTATAGGATAGTAGCTCAACTTTATTCATAATATATGTGTCAAGACCATTGAGAAACCTATCTATTGCTTTCCTAGGTTCTTCTTTAATCCCCACCCTCATCATGACTAACTCCATTTTTGTCTATACTCTTCCACGCTCATGCTCTATTGTTTGAGTGTACGGAGTTGATTCATCAATTCCCTATAATAATAAGACGGCACATGTCTTTTCCTTATGATAGTCATAAGTTCATTCCAATACTGAATCTGGGGTTTGTGATGGGTCCTAAGATTGTGAACTAAAGATGTCCACCAATCCAAAGCTAGTCCTTGAAAGCTTAGGGAAGCTAAAGACACTTTTCTTTCATCGTCTATTTGGTGGCACTCAAATATTTGCTCAACCTTTATCTCCAAATCTAAATATTTTCTTTCGTGATGTTTTCTTTCTTCCCAGGAAAAAGAGTTGTGTCACTTGGACCACTTAAGTATCAAGTCTTTCCTAGCCATAGTGTTCCACAGTCCTCTTCACATCACCCTCAAAAGGAATTCAAAATAGTTTTTCCTAAATGTGTATGCTCTCGTGATCCTAGAGACCAAAGGAAGGTCTACTAATGTTTAAGCGTTTTTTACTTTGGATCATAGTTGTCATGGACACTTAACAAAAGTAAAATAACAAGATAAAATAAAAGCAAGACAAGTAAGACAAATAAAGAAAGCAAGTAAAGCTAATTGTGTTCTAGGTGAAAGTGCAAGTGACACTTAGAGACCCTTGACATACTTTCACTTTCTACTCGCCTTTCACTAGTACAAAGTTCAAGTTGGAATTTCTTTTTAATGCATTTTCCCAAAACAATAAAACAACAAAAATGTTTTACTAATATTCAATTACAGTACGCAAAATCTTCTTACAATGATTTACGAAAATATTCTTTCACTTTTACTTTGCTTGATGTTCATACTCTATCGTTCCTCACTTTTGCTTTGAGCCTTCCACTTGTTTGGACTCTAAAAAGAGAAATCTCCTTTGTTAAGCTTGTCTTTTCGAAGATGCTACCTAAGAATGTTAGATAACCATCCACACAAATTCACAAGTCCAAGGATTTTTCCATCTCAAGAGACATAAAGTTAAGAAAAGTTCAAACTAAAAATTGCTAAACTCAAGATGAATATTGTGTATGACCAAACTAAATGAGTATTGCAAAAGAAACAAAACAAGAAATTAAGGCTAGTAAGAAAATTAGGCACACAAAAAGGAAACTTAAGAATGTTTTAGAGTATATTGCAAAAAAAAGAAAAAAAAACAACTAGAGTAATCTAGCAATAATGACTATTTGATTTATGTAAATTTTTCTACAAGAAATTTGACCTTGAAATTTTTTTTGAACTCAACAACACAATAAAAAAACAAGTCACAACAAATTTGTACAGAAAACAACACTAGAAAATCTAGAACAATTGCTAAATCGAGAGTGTTCAACAAACAAAGCGATCAGCTTTTCAACACCTGATATTTATACTTGTGCGATTTTTCATTTTTTTTCTACTGCAAATTTGAATGTGAGATTTTAACCGTATTATGCTCTCACAAAAATTTTCACATCAATATGATATGTGTATTGTTCACAATAAATTTTACAAATCAGTGCAGTTTACATAACAACTTCAGGAAAATTGAAATCTAAGGAGTTTGAACATAACATCAACACATAATAGAAACCTAACTCTAAGAAACTTGTTAATGATCTAATAACAAGCTTATAAACTAAAAAAAAAAAATACACACATACAAAGCTTAACACAAGTGTAATTTATGCTAAACATTTCATCAAACATATAAAAGCCAAAGTATTGGCATTTCATCAAACACCTCATAAACTAATTTCTAAACAGAGTTTATGACATAAGTGGAAACACATGACTTAGAACATAACAAGAATAGATATTATAAACTTGAAAAATACCTAAAAATAAAATGATTCAACCGATTAAAATCAACAAAATACAAGAACAATGTAGTAGCTACACCGAAACGGCAAGAACAACTCTTATTTTTTGTAGTTTTGGACGGTTCAAGGAAGAACAAGGTGTTTGAACCGATTAAATTTGATAACCAATTATTAAAACAATGAAACAATTCAAAACATGCAAAACAAATGATGAACAACAGGGTTTGATGAAAAAAAAATTGAAAGAAACACTTATCTCTTCTTCACATTAGCTTCTTCCATGCTTGTCTGTGGTTTCTAAACTTTGAAGATGATACTTGTCAACACCCAATTTCGTTCGAAAAAATAAAATTATTTATTAATAATTTAAAAAATAAAAAAAAATCAATCACATAGTGTAAGTTTAGAGTTTATCGTTTTCTCTTATTTAAAAAATATTAAAAATATAATATTTTATTTTATTGTCTTCTCTTTTAAAATTAAATTTTAAAAAATATGGTTTGGGTTTTTATTTTTTTATCATTTTAGAAAAGAATAAAAAATATTCATTTGCTTTATCATTTTCATTTAATTGAAATTAAAAATAAAAGTTTTGACCCATTTCATTTTTATGAATACTTTTTTTCAAAAGAAAAAAAAAACTAAAAATAAAATTGATGTTCTTTGAACCCAACCCATCAAAATGGCATTTGTTGTTTGCACCCTCTTTTTGTCACACACTCCCTCATTCAGTTAGGCCAGGATTGCTCGTTACACTCGCCCTCTCTTTTCTTGCTTGCACACCTCATTATCCATTCTTGGGTCAATCCATAGCACCTCTTCCAACACTAATCGCAAAGCTGCCACCCCTCCCACATGCTCCATTTTCTATATTTTCCTTTTAATTGAAAATAAAGAGAATTCATTAAATTTGACTGTTTTGTTTTATCCTTTTAATTAAAATTAATTGAAAATAAAGAACATAATTCATTCCTGCATTGTAATGTTTCAGTTTTAAAATTGATTAAAAATTAATATAGAAACAAACAGAGGGTGAAAAAGGGAGGAATGAATTTGTTATATATACAATTGTGTCTATGTTGGGGGACAAAAACAAAAAGAAATTAAGGATAAACGTTAATTATTTGAATTGTTTTGGTCTTTGATTTGTTTTCACATTCCACTCTTAAATTCTATGGATTTTATTTTCAATTCCAATATTATCATCATCAATTGTTAGTTTCTTATATTTATTGCTTCCTTAAACCATATAAAAAACAATACTGTAAACCATCTGAAATGATACATTTTTTGCTCGAATGGGCAATTGAAATAATAAACCAAGAAAAGAATGATTATTTATTGTTTGGTCTAGACTCGTATATTTGGATTACATCCAAATTTAACTCCCAAGTCATGTGATTGTTCTATTCCTCTATCCCCTCGCTTGTCACCCCAAGGGCCTTCTCTGCAATGCCACCATTGGTGCTTCCATAGTGGTTATTGTTGCAAAATTGAATGTCTTGGAACCAAAACCGAATGTCCTAAAACAAAACTGAATGCCCTGAAACCCAAACTGAATGCCCTAGAACCAAAACCAAATGCCCTAAAACCAAAATTGAATGTGTTGGAACCAAAACTGAATGCCCTGAAACCAAAAATGAATGTCCAGGAACCAAAATATAGTGTCCTGGAACTAAAATCGAATGCCTTGGAACCAAAATCGAATGTCCTAGAATTAAAACCGAACGCCCTGAAACCAAAACTGAATGCCCTGAAACCAAAATTGAATGTCCTGAACCTAAAACCGAATGCCCTGAAACCAAAATGGATGCCCTAGAACCAAAACCGAATGTCCTGGAACTAAAATCGAGTGCCCTTTAGCCTTTTCTGAGTGCCTTTTATGCTTTCTGAGTGCCCTTTAGCTTTTTTTCGAGTGCCTTTTAGCCTATTCCAAGTGTTCTTTAAGCTTTTCCAAGTGCCCTTTAGCCTTAGCCAAATGCCTTAGTCAAATGCCTTTACCGAATGTCTTTTATTGAATGCCTTAGTCCAATGCTTTTACCGAATGCATTTAGTCTAAATGCCTTTTACCGAATGGCTTAGCCGAATGCCTTTACCGAATGCCTTTGGTCTGAATGCCTTAGCCGAATGCTTTAGTCCAAATGCCTTTAGTCCGAATGCTTTATCCTAATGCCTTTAGCTGAATACCCTTACCAAATGTCTTTTAATGAATGCCTTAGCCGAATGCCTTAGTTGAATGCCTTTATTAAATGCCTTTACCGAATGCCTTTTCCAAATGTCTTTTACCAAGCCTAACCGAGTGCTCTTTCACTAATTTGTTGTATTAAAAATTTTGGACCATATCAAATTTCCAAAAATAAAAAAAATAAAAAATAAAATATAATAAAATTTTCAAACATAAAAAAAATATAAAATTTTCAAAAAAATAAAAATTATCAACAACAAATAAACAATTTTCTAACTAGAACCACGTAAATCTTGATTTTCCATGGATGAAAATACGTAGGAGCAATGTCAATCTTTGTCGGGTTCCAAAATCAAAAATTATTTTCTTTGTTTCTACTTACATTTTTGTTTCTTTTAGTGGAAAAAATAAACATTCTAGCAAACCACATTCGTTTTACTCATTTGATTAAATGTGTTGTTTTAAGACGGACGTTGTAGAATGCTAATACCTTCCCTACATGTAACTGACTCTCGAACCTTTTATTTTGATTTCACAAACCATTTACATATCTTTGGTTTTTTTTTATAGTTTTCCATAATAAACTATGGTGACTACTCTTTCTTTCTCTTTAATATTTTTGTAGAATTATTTTCTCTTCGGATCATCGTCCCCGTCATGATTCCAGTTGTAACATATCCAGTGAAAGTTAGAATGTTTTGGACGTGTGAGATTCATTTGGAAGTGAATGAGAGTGAGATTAGGTGAACACTCTCAGGAGGAAACTATTGAGAGTCTTGAAAATTGAAACTACTCTAGAAAGAGCTTATAGAACAAGAAAAGACATTTGGATAACATTTCTATTCTCCTTCATTCAAAAGCTGACTTTTTAATTACAAGAGTCACCTATTTATAGATTAAAAGATGACTTGTCTTACAAGTTTCTCAAAACCTCTCTAATAGAAGCTTGACAAGTGACAAGTCATGAGAAGATCCTCTCCATTGAAAGAGTGTCATCTGTCATTAGGATCCTTTCAAATACTCTCCAATTAGAGTTTGACAAGTGGTAAAAAAAGCTACAAAAAATTCTCATGTGTGCCTACTTGGAATCTCATGTGATGCCTTCTTAGACTCATTTTTCCTAGATAGCACCTTTGAAGGTTCTTTCAAAGGTTGTTGTCCACTTGTTTATATGGGTTCTAGGCCCAAAATTCTACATTACTTGCTCCAAAATACAAAGTCCAAAAGCTTATTCTAGTTGACCCAAAATACGAATACCCAAAATACAAAGACCCAAAATAAATTCTATATTGCTTTATATAATTTTTACAAATAGAGATTCAATAATCTTGAAGCTTCAAAGAGATTCAGTAATCTTGAAGCTCCAAAATCTATAGTGATATTTTCTTATTTTGAATTTAGATCCAAAAGTATATTTGAAAGACCAATTAAGCCCAATTAAACTCAATCTTCTAATCAACTCCCGAGTTCTAACCAAGTAACCTTCTTTACTCATGTGTGCAATTTTGGAAACGGATTTCCATCCAATCTAATAACTAGCAAGTAAAACAAACTTTAATAAACTAAATTCTAATACAATCTTAAAAAGTTAAACTTTGAATTTAACTCAACTAATATATATATATATATATATATATATAATAAAATTCATACCAACTTATATATATGATTTGACTATATCTATACTTGAGGGGAGATATTTAATACAAACAATTATACGGTACAAAATTGTTTAATAAGTAAAACATATAACTCAGATAATATTGCATGTTAGGATAGTCAGATCCACACAAAAACAACACAGAATTGCTCACAATAGTTTGTAGGAAAAAAATGTAGAATTCGGAGATCTTCATGCAAGTGAAAAAAAAAAAACAGATATCTATGAACTGACCTTTATGTTTAACCAAGAAAACAGCCACTAATTTTTTTCTTGACATTGAAGATACCAAAACTTACTATTAATATCTTCAGGCCGAGTTTTATATCAAATCAGCCATTACTGTTTTTCACCCCAAATGAAAATTAAAAAAATATACAAAATGATCTATAGACTAACCAATACAAACTACGCCATCTTACAAGTCTACAACTATGCACAACCTAATTACTTCCCCCATGTAACAAAATTGGTAGATATACAATTTCTTTCCCTTCACCAACGAGTGAATTGGGAACACTTTTATCAAGAGTCCCACCAAGATATAGAAGCCATTTTGCCATTTTTGATGAATCTTTAGAGTTTATCAGCAAAGAGAGCTTGAAAACTGAATACCCTTATGCTCTGGAGCCTAACTTCCACCATGGTCGCCAACTTTTCTCTGATTCTGATTTATGAAGCCTTGCCTTAGTCTCACGTAATCTAATCTTGTACTGTTTCTTCCACCCTTCAAATCTCTGTTTAAGTTTCCGAAGTTCTTCAACTGAATTTATGTTTGCACACTGCCCCGGTTTAACGTCGTTCAAAGATTTTACTTCATCATCAAAGCTCTGTGTTCGCTGCTCGAATTCCTTCATCAGATTGCTGACTGTAGTCAAAGAGACATTGACCTGTCTCCCCGCACCAGGGATAGATAGATTGCCAGAAAGCATTTGTGTGCTCTCACCAGGAGTTCGAGATCCCATGGACGTATCTTCAGAATCATAACCACGAGGTAACACAAAATCATGGCTTACAGGTTGAACAGAAGCATTCTCAGGAGCAAGGCTCTTTCTAGCAGCAACAAGACTCATCTGCATTGAAATTGCAATCAGAATCTGTCATAGAATTTAAGTTGGTCATGAAACGTTCCTGCATCTGACTTGTCATGTACGAAGGAACGGTTTTTAGATTTGAAAACCAAACAGACACATTAACTTCTTAGGAACCGTTTTATATATCATTCAGCAATGACAAATTCAAAGCTAAACTGGTCTTTCATAATACCAACTAATTCTTCTTTGAGAAAACTGGTACAAATAATTGTGAGTGATAATAATTTATTTGGTTATTGAGTGGAGGAAATATGTAAGAATCTAATTGCTAGGTACATGACTCATGAGTCCCATGTTAGAGAAGAAGTATGAGATTCTGGTGTTAGGATCTCTCCTAGCCGAGATTTTAATCAGAATAGGAGTTTAACTTGTTCATGTGGACTACAGGTGCATATATACTACCAGTCAAAAGTTTGGATCAATCAATCAATTGAATCCATTAAAATAACATTCATATGTCAAAATTAGACGCTTGTGTGAACTGAAAACTTACTTGCAAAGATGCCATCTGCTTTTGCCAAGCCTCCTCCATTGACTTCATTTTTGTCTCATATTCAATCCTCTTTCTCTCAGATTGTTTTAGCTGCTCCCTTAACTCAATATATTCCTCTTCCTTTTGCTCTACAATTGCATCAGCCTTGTCAACCTGCCTTTGGAGTTCTGCTAAAGCTGAAAGCAGATTCTGAACTGGCTCTTTGGACAAATCCTGCTAAATCAAAAAGCAGGGCGGGGGTTGTTACACTTTGAAACACACCGCAAAAATAGATTTTGGCAGCATTAAACTACAAGGTTACCATGATAATTAGTACAATTACCAAAATATAAAAGACAAATTTATTTATTTTTATGTCCGGCAGTATACTAATGAAAGTTGGAAGCAACAGCACTTTGTTTTTAATCTTGCGTGAGGGGCAATTTGTTATAGCCAATTGAATCATAACTTTCTCTACTTTTGAGAAGGATTAAGAATTTTACAACATATTTCCATTCGTGTGCCAAAGTATATAAACGAAATCGATCCAAGCAACTCATATGTTCAGCATCACCTTGATTTTCTATTATAAATCCAAAATAACTATGACTTGGGATGTCTTATATCCAATTTTCACCTCAAAGCAAATGCTAATGTGTATCACGTTGAACATGCATTCCATATATATGCTCCATTTTACTTGTACTTAGATGGAAACCAAGTGATTCCTAAGCTTATTCCATAACTCTAGTTTACCATCAATTCCATCTCCCAACTCTACCATTAGAGACATATCTTGTGAAAAAAGCATGCATTGAGGTACAAACTCTACATATGATCAATAAGAACATTCAAAACCCTTGGAAAAAGAAAATAGATATTTATATTTAATAGGATGAAAAGAATGAGAAATAGGAGAACACTCTCTTCCAAGGGTTTCCCATGGCCCAAATGATACACCCCTCCTTAAAACATGTGTCCTCAAGGTCGAAAACAACCAACTGATAACAAACAAATTTCATGTAATTATTTCCTAAAATCTAAGAAAATATCATTCAAGTTAGCGGGCATCCTCCATTTCTGGATGGGTTAAATGTTGAAAAAGATTAAAACGGATGAGAGAAGATCTTATTTAATTGAATTTTTGAAACATCACATCAACTTTTATATAGAGAACACTAACCCTGAAGTAATGATTATAAAGAGATCTTTAGAATCTTCTCTAACAACTTCTAACAGCACAATCGTAATTAATTACAATATCCTATTGTAGCTTATCAACTATACTTTCTACTTAATCAACATTCCCCACAAGTTGGTGAATGGATATCTATCATCCCAACTTGCAAGTGAGATCACGAAATCATTCAGTGGGAAGACCTTTTGAAAACAAATATGCTAATTGAAGCCCACATGCGACATAATAAGGCAGTGATGAGGCCCCTATCTAATTTTTCTTTAATAAAGTGTCAATCTATATCTATGTGTGTGGTCCATTCATTTTGAAATGGACTGTGAGCAATGCTAGTAGCTCATTTGTTATCACAATAAAGAGTCATAGATTCTTCACATGTCACTTTAAGATCATTCAGAATAATTTCAGCCATAACAATTCACCCCATGTACCAGAGTTCGAAATCCAGCCTCTGGACTAGACATGTAATAACATTTTGTTTTTTACTTCTCCAAGTCACCAAATTTCCATTCAAGAATATGCAATATCCTGAACTGGATCTCATATTTATGACAGACCCTATATAATATGCTTCAGTATACACCTCCATTTTTAATTTTTTATTCCTCTAGAATTGTAATCTCCTTCCTAGACTTGTCTTCAAATACTTAAGACAGAAAAAATGATAAAAAGAGCTTAAGAGATTGATAATCTCTTTAGTTTACCCTTGTTACTTTAGAAGAAAATTACATCAAGAATGCCAAAAGGTACAAGGAAAAGCTATATCTAGGTAATTAATGCTGATAAGCAAAAGAGATTTTTAGGACAGACTACTTAACCTGTCTAAACAAGTTAATTTATATAACAAAGATAACAAGATAAATTGACTCCCCTCAAGTTGGAGCTTATAAATTGTATGTGCCAAGCTTGGACATAAATTGAATTTGAGGTCCTCTTAGGAATTTTGTTAGCAAATCAGCTAGTTGATCATTGGATCCAACAAACTCAATACAAACTTCTTTGTGTCAAATTCTGGTTGGTAAAATTGTGTATCTTCTTTCCTCAGAGAATTCTGATATATATAGAATAAATACAGATTGATGTGTTTCCTAAACAATAGCTAAATTGCTATAAATGTGCTAACCTACAGCTGGGTTATCCTAATTAAGGAAATAATTACATAATGACATAATTTCCCTAATTAAGGAAATGATTACATAATTACATAATTTCAGTTGTACAATCCCATAGGATTTGCAGGCAGATATTCTGTCAGAATATTTGTAGTAAATGGCCAGATATTATGCTAATATCATGCCAGAATATTTTCAGCAATTATTTCCATTGACA
>Ga0209700_108574_pt1 | contig 12917 bp, 7 predicted proteins | sample SiratroredBW_FD_187528 | JGI IMG/M metagenome (GOLD analysis project Ga0209700, IMG submission 187528) | Root nodule microbial communities of legume samples collected from California, USA - Siratro red BW (SPAdes) (version 2) | ecosystem: Host-associated > Plants > Roots > Nodule | place: USA... | reverse complement strand
TTTTTTTTTTTTTTTTTCATTTCCATCTTTAGTTAGTGACATATATGTAGAGAGTAATGTTTCTTTTAGTTGTTGCTTTGTACTTTAAGATAATTGTTTATGGATTAAGAAATGTTTAATAGATGAAAATTCGGATTAAAATCTTTATTTTATACCTTATGTCTTAATTAGGAGTAATGAAATAGTATTATAAATGCTTACTCGTTTAACTAATTTTAGTAATAACAATGTTGATTATTAAAAAAGTTTAGTATGTATTTTTCTCAGTTTTTTTGCATAAAATATTACTAGATGGATAAGAAATGAAAAACGTAATTGCAATTAGAGTTTAACTTCGACAATCTAACAAGTTTTTCTGCAAGTTTTTATCTAATCCGATTATTTGAAAATTTAATTCTTGATTAAAGAACAACGTAAACAACGTCCAAGAAACTATATATAAATTTGTCTAATACAGAAAGAAACATCGGTACATCAAGTTCTGCTCTCAATCTCGTCGAGTTTTATTTTAAGAAAAATACAATTTTCGTAATATGTCATGCCATTTTATTTTTCTTTCAAGGTATGTTCTTTATTCTATACTACTTTGTTAATCTCTAGGCTTTTCCTAGCGAAACTTTCAGAAAGCAGAGATAAACTTTTAAGTCAATTTCAGCATCAAATTTCTGGATTTTCCTTCAATTTTCTTCGCTGGATCTTTTGTTTTTCAAGCTTTTGGGCCATGTTAGACTAAAGATTTTGTTTTGTTTTCTATTTTGTACAGCTTGAGAAATGGCAACAGAGACATTTCTGTTCACCTCTGAATCCGTCAATGAGGGCCACCCTGACAAGCTGTGTGACCAGATCTCCGACGCAGTGCTTGATGCCTGCCTTGAACAGGATCCTGACAGCAAGGTTGCCTGCGAGACATGCACCAAGACTAACATGGTCATGGTCTTCGGAGAGATTACAACCAAAGCCAACATAGACTACGAGAAGATTGTTCGAAACACTTGCCGCAACATTGGATTTGTCTCTGATGATGTCGGTCTTGATGCTGATAAATGCAAGGTGTTGGTGAACATTGAGCAGCAGAGTCCTGATATTGCTCAGGGTGTGCATGGCCACTTCACCAAGCGCCCAGAAGAAGTTGGCGCTGGTGACCAGGGTCATATGTTTGGTTATGCCACTGATGAAACCCCTGAATACATGCCACTGAGTCACGTCCTTGCAACCAAACTAGGAGCTCGCCTCACTGAGGTTAGGAAGAATGGAACCTGTGCTTGGTTGAGACCAGATGGTAAGACCCAAGTGACAGTAGAGTACTACAACGACAATGGTGCCATGGTTCCAGTTCGTGTCCACACTGTCCTCATTTCCACCCAGCATGACGAGACTGTGACTAACGAACAAATTGCTGCGGATCTTAAGGAGCATGTTATCGAGCCTGTGATTCCTGAGAAGTACCTGGATGAGAAGACCATCTTCCACCTTAACCCTTCTGGTAGATTTGTGATTGGAGGCCCTCATGGTGATGCTGGTCTCACTGGGAGAAAGATTATCATTGATACTTATGGTGGGTGGGGTGCACATGGAGGCGGTGCTTTCTCTGGAAAGGACCCTACTAAGGTTGATAGAAGTGGTGCCTATGTTGCAAGACAAGCAGCAAAGAGTATTGTAGCAAGTGGACTTGCACGCAGGTGCATTGTTCAAGTCTCCTATGCAATTGGTGTTCCAGAGCCATTGTCAGTGTTTATTGACACTTATGGAACTGGAAAGATTCCTGACAAGGAGATTCTTCAACTTGTGAAGGAGAATTTTGACTTCAGGCCTGGAATGATCACCATTAACTTGGATCTGAAGAGGGGTGGCCACAGGTTCCTCAAGACAGCTGCCTATGGACACTTTGGAAGGGAGGACCCTGACTTCACCTGGGAACTTGTCAAGCCACTCAAGTGGGAGAAGCCTCAAAATTAAGCTTTGGTTGGATGATTGGGACCAAGTAGAATTTGGATCAAATTTCAGTGTACTCTACCCCCTTGCTTCGGTGTTTGCTATTGAGGGGGTAAATTTTTACCCATTCAAAATAAAGTGTTTTGGTACACAATTTTCATATCCAAAAATTGTTTTCTGTGTTTACACCTGCTTTTTTTTTAAATAATTATAAATTTAAGTGAGATTAACCCTCGTCAAACAAATGCAATAATTTTATAAAAACCAAGATTCTTTGTCAACTAATGATTGGTACCTCGCATTACCAAACCCACTCCACCAAAGACCAAAATAAAAGGACAGAAAGGAGCATAATTTCTTTTTCCTTTCCAAGTTCAAACCAAGGCCAATTGATCAAATGAATTAAACTAAAGTGATACGGGTATTTAATTTTATTTTTATCAAAACAAGTTGAAGATTTTGAAGAAAAACAATAAATCGTATATGTACCAAACCATTGGTTTTTTTAACACAGCTATAATGTCTCATTTTATGCATTGGTTTTAAATATTTAACAGTTTGAATTTTCCAGAGCCTTCACTATGTTAACTCAGATCCCAATAACTTATCTGACATAAGAGACTAATTTCCTTGTAGTTGTATATTAAAATTAGAATTGTCGTTACTTCCTTGTAGTAGTTGTATATTAAAATTAGAATTGTCAGAAAGAGAAGTTCAGTACAAAAGGTATTTTTATGTATAATAAGTTGACTACAACAGTTAAAAAGCTATTAACTACTACAATATTTTTTATTTAAGTACAGTCTTATTCAAGATATTTATAAAAAAAAAAAAATTCTTTATAAAGAACAACTAAGGACGTCATGTAGAATATTAATGTATGCATTACTTCAAGTTATGAAGTGTTAAAGCTCTTATATACTATATAGAGAGAGGACATCATATTTTTAAATCTTTTCATTCTCTTTAGATATCTCTCAACAAGATATCTCTCAACAAAGAGTGTTTGTTAGTAAACGGTCTCATTTGAGAGGTGTTTTTGTACTTTAAACAATTTTTTTTAACTACGATTGACAAGTATTAAATAATAAAATAAAATAGAAGTAGGTTAATGAAAAATAATACTTATATTATTTATCTCATAAGGAAATATAAGAAATAGTAAAGAGTAAATTTATATATTTATTATAAGTTAGAAGTGAAAAAATACTAGTAATCAAATTTTATTTGTAAAAGTTATATAGGAGACCTTAGTGTAATTGAGCATTTTAACTATTACATTTTAACTATCTCACACAAGTGTTTGTAAAATTCATATTGGACATTGTTTTCTACAAGAAACCTTCCTTCACTAACTAGTTCTTTTCAGCAAGGACGGATACCTTTCTCCCAATTCTCAGAGATTATTCCTCAAAATCTTGCTTGTAGTTATTTGACTATCAGAACATATTGAATTATATACTAACTGAATCTTAAAGACCATCACTTTCTTAAAAGTTGACTTATTTTGTGATAAAATATTTTTATTCAAAATAACTTGCAATTAAAATCCTTTTAGGATATTTTTTTGGGAATTTTTTTTCTTATAATTTAAACAAATCCAAATACGGTACAACCCTAGACATTCGATATTTCAATATAATTACCATTTATACGAACTCGTCGTTTAATCAAAGGGGGCTGTAATATTCCACACAAGTATTACACTTAGACTAAAATAATCCTATCAAATAAAGTTTGAAGTAGAGTTGCATCTACATACATTGTACAAACATGACCATTTGATGACGACAAATACGAAACAATATTGCACAGTTTAGCTAATACAAAGAACCAATCCTACAGGAAATCTCAGTCATTCAGTCTATGAACGAATCCTTACATTACCTATCAAGTTTTATTGAGTTGCAAGTTAATGGAACCTTAGCTTGTTCCAAAGTCCAATGTTTCCCATCTGAAGGGTCGGAACATACATATTACTTCGGGAGAGCTCTTAAACAGAAGGGCCACACAGACACAGACTGCAGCTATGGCTACCATTGAGAGCATTGCAGGTCTGTATACCAAAGACCTACCTACTGCGGTTCTGCAGGAGATTTTACTGTCACAGAGTTTACAATGCCCTTGGCTAAGCCTTACTGCAGGCTTTCCAATCTCAAAGCTAGCGGATGACCCATTCTGCTTCTGGTTTGTATTGCTCTCTGTTGTGTTACTTGGAATCTCAACCACCACATGAGCTGCTCCATGTCTCTTGTTAATTTTCTTCTGCACCAAGTGAATGTAAGCATAATGACCACGTAAACGTGCATAATCCTCAGGTGTAGAGCCTGTGCTGTCACGGGCATTCTTCCATGCTTCAATTCCAACCTGTATTAAAAACTCCATATATTAACTAACCTGAAAACATTATGCTCCAGATTTCCAGCAAGGCATAAAATCGAAAAGAGGTGATTTCAATCTAGGTTTCAGCTCATTCAAAGTCAGACAATATTGTTGGCGTAAGTAGATCTGTCGGTAATCAGTACAGATTTTTTATTTTCGGACAACACAGCTTAATGATGCCCCAAAAAAATTTTAAAAACGCAGTATGCAATGGTGACAAAAATTCAAAAACTGTAACATCTAAATGCAGTATTTGGATACAGAATGTGCAAGAATTAAATGCAGTGATGGAGGTGGTCCAAATAAATCTCCAACATAGTAAAAGTCAATCCTCAGTGATATATAATTTGATGTAGCAGAAACTTTACCATGCAAGGATCATTAGTTAAAGCATCCAGCACATCCTCGGAACCATCTTTTCCAGCTGCTATATGGAGTGGTGTCAAACCAGCGGGACCAACAACATCAGGTCTAAACAAGAAGGTCTTGTTCTCTCCATCAACTAGAGCCTTGACTTCGGGTCCTAGTTCAGCTGAAATATTCTCAGGAACATATCTCAAAAGCAACTCCACTAACTGCTTGCTATTTCTCCTTACAGCTTTGTGAAGGAGTCCCATCTCTGAAAGTGCAAGATACAGGGTAGGATGATCTCCTGTATTTACAGTTCCATCAAGCAGTAGATTTAGAAGTTTTTTCACTGCTGCACACCAATCATGATCCATGGAAAACTCAATAAGCCACTTGAACCGTTTCAAGGGATAGAGATCAACACTAGAGTTCAAGTGAACCATCCTTAATTTCAATTGGCTTCTGTGCAGAAGCCAACCCATTTCATGAATAAAATCCATGGCTTGATTTTTGGCTTTAACTTTTCCAGTCCCTTCAATATCTGGGTCAGTTTCACTAATTTCTAGAAGAGGCTCAAGTGTACAGATTTCTGAGCAAACATCCTCCTCCACAACAATGAAAGGAAAAAAGCTGCTACTCAAACCCTGGTCCTCAATCTAGCAAATTAGCAAAAACACAAGTATCAAAAGTAAAGCTCGGCCACATAGAATTAATACATCATTGCCTATCTAAAGTTAAAAATGACACACTAGTAAATATATGTATGCTTGTGTCAATAGGATTCAGATATCAGAGTTAGGACATAAACGGTAACCAGCGTGAGTGAAAGTGTGCCATAAAATAAAAGTAAAAACAAGGTAATATATAAATGTGCTTTTCTTCTTCATGGAAAAACTAGCCTTTCCATCCCTACTTTTTAGGATTGATAATTTGGGAGAATGAAGAAAAGCACCTCAATAAATCCTCTTCCATTCATCACAGGGACAGAACATGAAAACTGGATGCACTGAAGTTCATCAGGCTCTTTGGAGCACTGATCCATTGACATTTGAGCATCTTCACAGACCAGATATTTCCCTTCTAAAGCACACATTAACCTGATGGTAGGTTTAAGGGTCATATAACATGGTACTTCAAAAAAAAATGTCCTGGAACTCAGATAGTACATAAACCATGCAAATGATTGACAATTCACAAAGCAATAGAGATTACCTAGTGGCAGGGCGTATTAGGTTGACACCCTTAACAGAAAATTGAGCTCTCTTTGATGCTGGTACAGCAATTGGACTAACAGTCAAAATCTTGCTATAGTTGTTACTTCTGAAGGGTAAGGAGTTAACTGTGACAACTTGACCTGCAGCAGGAAAATTGCAGCAAGATAACTAATTAGTCATAATGACGTATAAACACTGTTATTCCTGAATGATATAGTTGTTTCACACATAAACCACATGACAACAATGTAGACTGTAGACAGCATTAGAAGCCCCATAAAACAATATTAATGCTCAAAGCAATCCACCACCTAAAGTTATATATGTGGTTCAGACACAAGTTAAGTATAGATAAAAATGTTTAACATAGATGTAACAGCAACTTGAAATATAATAAACTTGATTACTGAAAATAAATCTGACTCCTATCTTGATCCCCTGACAATAACAACGAAAAAAACAACAAGACATGGCAAGAGACCACTAAAAATGAAGGCCATCTGATGCTGCACCCTTATGTGAACCCATCCATTTCTCCAAAAGGTGTCATCTGAGACATCCAACAGCCTATTCAAACTGGAAGACAGATCATAGCAAAGCTGCAAAAGAGGGGGCAAAGTATACAAGGTCAAGAGTGTCCCCAGTTAAAATACAAAACTTCCAAATAGTTTAGAAGGAAAAGGCTTACTTCCTCCCACAAAGCCTCAGCCTGACGCAGATAAATGGTTAAAACAATACAACCAGGCCGAATGTAGCTCTCCATATCAGTAGGACTGTGAGATAACCAGTCAAGAATCTGGCAATTGAAACCCTCAAGTGTTATTAAATTTCAAATAAAAGACACTAATAACAGTTACTCAGTGGCTTTGGAAAGAATAAAGTACCTGTGCTCTAAGTACAAGAGGGAAATCATTGGGCTCTTTACCAAAGAGCTTAAAAACAATTCGATCTGTGCGACTCTGAAAGATCGAAAAAAAAAAAATTAACCGTTAAATAAATGGAAACAATCTCAATAATAAATTAAATACAAAAAAAAAGGAATTTTTCAACAACCTAAGTAAAAAAGGGGAATTTAGCTATTTCTTTACTCATGTATTTAGCTTTTATGCCAACTATTACCATCCCTTCACCAGCTCTAGAAAAAACCCTCCAAAACAAATACAAACTAACCATCTGAACTCAATTGTCCCCCACTCCTTCCCCCAGACTTTCTTACCAATCGAAGGCCTTGAGTATGTTACTTCTTGCAGAGCATGGTTAATGATGCAGTTCATTTTTTTATAGTTTTACCACCAAGCGGCACCACATGTCAAGCGGCATCAAAAGTCTATGAACCAAGACCATACACTTCCTTATGTCCTTAATATACTACTCGCTTACATGGTAATTTCTATCCTTTCTATTGAAAAACACATAATTATGGGAATGAAATTATTTTTTTTGGTAAGGACAGTGTAGAAAAGAACCAAGTGTAGAATAGCCAATTCAAAGTAATGCAACACGACAAACATACCTGAGCTTCTCCACTGGAACTAGAAGGAGACTGGGCAGAAGCAGAATCAGAATTTCCACTTGTTTGAGGTGGACTTGACTGATGAGAATCTTGTTGTGCCCATGGGTAATCAAGAGAGCTAGTCACAAGATTAGTTGAGACAGGCAATCTTTCTAGATCTTCCATACCATCATCTGAGTCAATATATATGTCATTTAAATCAAAATTATTCATCTTGATTTGTCCAGCAGTACTGTCTCTGGCTTCTGAGTAGGCCGGAGGACTGTTTGACATGCTGGGCTTTATAGAAGATGTAATTTGCTGATCAGAGGCCCTAGCATCATGTGCATGCATAACTTGTTGCTGCAGTTTAGCCATGGACACAGCTTCATTCTGTCTTGTAACAGTTGGAGAGCCTTGAGAACCATTGGAGAATAAAGTTGACACCATCTCTGACTTCCTTGATGAACCGCCCTCTCTCAACAAATTCTCTGGTTCTCGCAAAAGGTTAGAAAGGTTCTTGGCCCCTTGCTCGCCATTCTGGCTAGCAAGACTCCTCAGAATATGAGTTAGTAGATCCTGATCTGTAGTCTGATCTGACCTGTCAGCTATAATTCAATCAAAAAATCAATTATCCATCTCCTAAAAAATTCTCAGTTGTAGCAGAAATACATAATAGAAAAATAGACGTGAATAGTCTTATTAAGAAAACACAATTAGAGGGTCATAAAACTAAAAGATCACAAAGTCAGACTAACCATATGCTGCAATAAATAAGTGCTTAAAATAATTAGTCTAATGAGATCATAAAATCATAACATCACATAAGACTGACAGTATTGCAAAAGCAAAATATCTTAATCATCCCCCAAAAGTTATAGTGTACAATAATAATCAGTAGTAAACATAATCAAGCTTTTAACAAAGCCTAAAACATAGTGCCTATAAAACAAAGACACCACTCAGAGAAAAAATTCAAAAGCAAATAATCACCAGGTCAGAGTGCTAATTTAGATTTTTTTTTATCACTTTTTCCACAGCAAAATTGAGAGAACAGAAAGATAATTGAGCTTGCCCAGCAATTAAAGCACTAAAAATAGATTTCATATGGAAATTACTAAAAGTGGATGTTGTCACAAGTAGGAAGAGAGAAGCTTTTGGACAACCTTCCAGTGCATCACCAACAGCAACAGGAAGTTTAATTGAATTTGAAACTCATTCAAAATGTCTAGTCTTAGGATTTTATGAGAGTCTAATGACAAGGCAGTGAATCTAATTCAAAAATTGAAAAACATTTGTCTCACATGTTGTCCATCAACATACATACAAATTCTTATTAGTTGAAATTAATCTTGAGATAAGGGCTTACTAGGTAAAGATAAAAATCAAGCTCAACCCATTTCTGTTGCCCTCTCCTAACCTGCTAGGCATTCTTCTTCTAGAAAGCTAAGATATATTATATAACAATAATTTTAGTCATCTTTTAACACATTCAGTACCTGCAATAGCAAGGAATTAAAAAAAAAAAACTTAAAAACCTCCACATTCCCAATCTTGTTATCCATCTGTCACACTACTTTCCAAAGAAATTAAGTGGGCAACCCAAAGAAATTCTTCAACATATTAAGTGAAATAGAAACTTGGGGAAGAAGATAATTTCCTCCATGCATCTTTCTGCTTATGCAACGCACTAGGTTAGTTACAACTTGCTACTAATTGTTGGTGAAAATTTGGAGTCTCATGTTTTGCATGAAAATAATACAGGTTTTATAAATCATATTTGTGCCGCTGACCAAACTACCTTCATTTCAGCTACTAACATAGCAGTAATGTACAGAAAGGAACAGTTTAATTTATACAATAACCTTCATCTTTTGAAACTAGAGGGACAAGAATCAAGCAATGCATATATAAAATAACCAAGCATATTACATGAAATCAACTTATCTCGGCGCTAGATACAGAGATAATGATTTAAAGAAATACTCACAATGCATATTTGAAAGTATCTTCAATAAAGTTATCAACAGATAGCTACTAGTCTGATCATCATTTAATGAACTTCCATTAGGAACAGGTTCATGATTTGTTTTCCTTCTTCGTTTATTATGTCCAGCCAAGCGTCTTCTGCAGCTTCTCTTTCCCTCATCAAACTCTTGAAGCATGTGAAACCTGTTGATAGAGTGCCGTAAACTTACATGCTTGCATGAAAATAAATAACAAACGATTGTTTGAAGGACTGTCAAAAGATACTTATTGTGATATTCAGCTGTGTTCTCAGATATAATTTACAATTTTCATGATTTGCTACCTCTTCATATCGAAATTAGTACCATTTATTCCCTTTACACTAACTGTAAATAAGTAAAACAAATTCGAACTGATCAACTACAGCAAAAGTTGAAACCAATACATAAAGAACAGAAAATTACCTACTACATTGTTGACAGAATCTCTGCATTGCATTTCCGACAAGTGCCCTACTGGCCTTGGAGTGCATCTCACAAACTTTATGTCTTCTGTGATAATCCTTAGCTTTGCTCAGATCAGCACTGCAATCCTCCACCTGACAAACAGCTCGATTTGAAGTACTTCCAGATACTCTACTCTTCTTTCCATTCATACCATCCCAGCTCGCAACTTCCCTATCCACCACCGCAGAAGCATGCCCACCAAGCTTTAAACTAAGAGTACCCGCTTCCTCATTCAATCCATCATCCTCCAGCACAATAACTCTCCTTTTCTTGTCCCCTTCCTTGTTCCCCATGGGATCCCTAGGATCTACTTCCTCAGAGCAGGAAGAACTGTTGGAGGGACCTCCGGCGACCGGGATCCCCGACCCTAGAGGGAAAAATTGCTGTCCCACTCCAACACCATCCGCCGGCACTGGATTCATCCGGCTTGCGATGAACAGATCGCCATCCCATCTCCAATCATTCAAATCCCACTCCGAGGCCCTCTTCCCCATACCCCTCAAATCCGACGAAGCACCAAAAAAATGATAAGCTTCCGCACCAAATCTAGCCTCCATGCTCACAATCAAAACCTCCAAACACCAAAATCCACAACTTAATTCAGTCACAGCACGAAGTTCACCACACGGAATCACAATCAATTAACCTCACTTCCACCCCAACAGTCCCATAAATAGCAACCCCACGCAACCATGGTTCCAATTAAGCACAATCCACATGACCACCAAGACTTCCAATTCCCCAAGTCAACACACACACCTTGCTCAGCTCAAGTTCCAAGCCCCCTTCCTATCTTCAACCAAAAAAAAAAAAAATCACCTTAAAAAACAAAAATTAAAACAACAAAAAAGGCTATGAAGTAGAATTGAAGAACAAATTGACGCCGAAGCGAAGAGAAACATCGTACCGGTACGTCTGAGGTTTGGCGGGAGAAGCAACGCAGATCGGCAGCGAGTCGATGTCGGTAAGTGAGCACGCGAATGACGAACAGGTTCTGTGGACGGGAACCGTGTTGGTGCTGCTGCTGCTGTTGATGATGATGGCGATGTGAATGTGAATTTTATTTCTTTTTTATTATTTTCCCACTATAAGAACGTACATAGATATTCTAAGCAAAGAAAATAAATAATAATAATAATAATAACTATTATTAATATTATTATTAATAAATGGTGGTGGGATTGGGAACAGTACACCCCACCATCCACATAGTGGTGGGCCCAGTTGCACACACTGCGTGTCTCTCGCTCTTTACGTTATGGAAGGAGGACCCAAAACACATTAACAAAAGATGCCTTTGCTTTCCTAACCATGCACCCGCTGCACCAGATCCACGCCGTTCATCTTCGTTAAGTAAACGTCACATTCTTCCACTCCTCTGCAACAGTTTTTTCCCTATCATCACCACATGCCAACCACGTGTGACCGCTAAACGACACACTCTTTCGCTCCCCTTCTCATTATTAGTCTAATGGAATTTTAATCACTCTTACTGCTATTCGATGTATGTGTCTAACTCTTAATTATGTTACCATCATTATCGTCTTTCTCATTATCTTTGGTCATTAGTCAAACATACAAGTTTCATAAGTGTTTAACTCATATCTTCGAGTTTATCCGATATATTCAATTAATATTTAATTAATGATAAAAAAATTTCCTTACTACATGCAAATGTATTGGCTAACTTTTTCCCTAGTTGAGATTTCTTTTCATGAATAATGTGGATTTGGAAAGTGTATTTCTTTTTCGTATAAACAAATGCTTTTGCGTGAAAAAAGAGAAACATTTCCACGTCATCCATTCTTTTAAATCGTCGTTTATAAGTAGGGGGCGAAGATAATGTTTTATATTTATTTATTTCGTATTTACATAATTTTTTAAGGGTGTATATTTTTTTATTAAGTTAAAATAAGTTTATTATTTAGTAAAATACATAGTATAATTTCTTTATAAAAAAACCGTGTAATTCTTAATTAAAAAATAATTATTACTTTTATACGTTTCAAAAGTTACATTCAGTTTAATTCAGTTTAATGTAATAGAAATATAGAAACACAGCTCTGTTTCCGATAATAATAGTAAAGTTGAATTTAATGTTTGACAGTTGCAAATTTCATTTTTTAGGAGTAGACGTTAAAGTTTTAAAATATTTTTCAGACGAACTTTAGTGAAATTATTTTTGAAGAAACTGATTCTGGATTAAAATTAATTTTGAAGTGGTGTAATTTATGTTTAAATGTTTTTATTATAAAAATAACATAATAACGAAATTCAGTATCAATATTTTACCTGTAGCCAAAATTATTTTAGGTTGCTAACTTAAAATCAATTTTAGACAGCTAATTTGATATTGCTTGAATATTTTAAAGTTTAAATAAACAAATTCTTCTTATTCAAAAAACTTTAAATAAACTTTTTATTTATTATACAAAAATATATTCTTTTAAAACATACAAATAAAAAGAAAAAATAGGAAAATAATAGATTATTTATTTACTAATAATATTTATTGGGTTTAGATTTTTCTTATTCAGGAGCATTATTTTGCTTGAAAATTAATAAACAGTATAATATAGTAAATATAAAATAATTGAAGAGATAAAACTTTTTAAATTGATGACAATTACAAATTAATTTATTAAAAGTATAAGGAAACGCTTTTTATTGATACGAAATATTAAAACTTAAAATTTAAAAATCAAATTCAAATTATCTATGTTTTGAAACTCACCTAAAAGGTCCATTAACCAATCAGGTAAATAATTTAAATTAAAATAAACCACGACTTAAAAAGAATCGGTCAAATAATCAGATAACCGGTCAAATTACCAAAAAATAGATAAAAAAAAAACTTAACAAATTAATGTTTTTCTCAAAAAAAAAAAACCTGAAATATTAGTTATTTTATTTTTTTTATTTTAGACATAAATTTGTCATTACAAATAAATATAATGTATATCGTTAAAATTTTAATGTGATAAGATGTTACACATAAACTTGTTATTATAACTAATAAATATTTATGTATATTATTAAAATTTAAATTGAAATATGATAGTATGTTTTCTTTAA
>Ga0209700_108572_pt1 | contig 12921 bp, 3 predicted proteins | sample SiratroredBW_FD_187528 | JGI IMG/M metagenome (GOLD analysis project Ga0209700, IMG submission 187528) | Root nodule microbial communities of legume samples collected from California, USA - Siratro red BW (SPAdes) (version 2) | ecosystem: Host-associated > Plants > Roots > Nodule | place: USA... | reverse complement strand
ATATAGGTTTAATATTTTAAAGCAAGAAGTTAAATTTAAAACTACAGATTATATTTTTAAATTAATATTTAATATTTTCTTAATATGATTTTAAAATGTGAAATAAGGATTAATATTTTCAAAGTAGTGATTATAGTTTTAAATTAGTATTTAATATTTTAAACGACAAATAAAATAGTTTAAAGTAGAAATTAAAACTGTAAAGTTTGGTTTAATACTTTAAAGTAGGAATTAACTTTAGTAGGATTGAATAAGGAAATTTATTTGTGAAGGGCAATAAAAATTTGAAGTTTTGTTCAATTTTTTAAAAATGAATTTAATTTATAAAGGATGTTTTAAATAGAACATAGGTTTAAAATGTTGAATTACAGTGGTATATGTTGAAAGAATTGATTGATGAAGTAGAATTTTAATAAATAATTAAAAAATTTAATATTATTGTGTAAATGATGTAGAATAACAAAAAAATGATAATAATGAGTTATGTTTAGAGAGAAATTTTGAGAGATCTTATTAAAAGTTTATATCAAAAACAAAATGTTAATAAATTGAACTTTTAAAGATTAACAAGTTAATTTTTACATTAAAACCTGTAAATGACTCTTAAAGTCACAAGTTACTTCTTTGCTCAACACAAGTTCAAATTTTTAACTAAGCAATTCATAGAAAACTTATGATGCAATTTTGGCTTACAGAATTACTGAAGAGAATAAACCAAGAAAGGATAAAACTGAGAAATCAATTATGCAGATAGAAAACTGTATCAGAATTACAGGCTGCAACACGAATCAAAAATGGAGAAACCAGGAAAACAGTCTAATGCAATTATAGGCAAAAACAAAATAGTCAAAACCAAGTTATGATTAAGAATCAACCAATCACCAAAACACTTTTACAAAATTAATGGATAAACTAATTTTTATATGACAGTACTTAAAGGAACAAACCAGTTTAAATCACAAAAGTTACGGGAGATTAAGTCAGATCCAAAGATGCAAGTAAAATCACCCAATAAACCAAGATACAAATACTATAGTAAAATTATTGGAATACAACAGATTAAATTTCAATTTTAACAGATTAAAAACGCTGTCCAGAATGAATATTTTGAACCTGTTCAAAAATTTAACAGTTTGTTCTTAACAGCAGAAATACAGCAGTATTAAAAACAGTTCGTAAATCAAAAGAGTAAGAGAAGAAGAAGATCACAAAAGGCTTTTTATCCTGGTTAATTCTTTCACCAGAGTTATGTCCAGTCCTTTGCACAACAATACAAAGATTTCTACTATACCATTCAAGTTTACATACAAAACACACTCAAGACCCAATCTTGAACCCTACAAAATAGTCTCTACCCCTTGCAGCACCCCACCACACACGATGCACAACCCTAGTGCAAATGCAGCTCCCTACTGTTGTTCTATATGCAAACAATACAATGCAACCGAACAATTACATGTTTACACAAAGTACAATGCTTAAAACACCTATTCAAGCACTGTAGAAACAAGAAATTTATCAAGAACGAAATACAATTTGTAAAAACAATCCTGCAGCAGCTCAACACAGTAAAAAACGCAGAACAGGAACACTTATCTCTTATTGATGACAGTTGTCTCACCAAACAATCAAATGAATGCTATGCTTTTCTTAACAAGTGATTGAAAAAATTTTTGTTCGAAGAGTTGTTTGAAAACGCGCACTGCAGCCCTTTTAAAATTCACGCCAGTCAAACTGAAAATTAACAGGTTTTCAAAATTATCATGATAAATTTTTCTTTGCAACACTTATATTTTTAAAATTATTTAAAAATGTAATTTTCAATTATTTTTGACTAAGACCAATGCAAGCAAATGATTAATTGACACTAACAAATACATGTTAAAACCAATCCATGTTAAAACCAACCCAAACCTAGAAAATAAGATCTTCAAACAATTTTTTCATCAAATCACTACTTTAGGGGATCTTTACTAACTCCAACATCTAAATGATTTTGAATTACTTAAAATTGAAAATTGGATAACTTACCATTTTTCAGGTTGTGCTTGTATTTTGATATTCGTCTATGATGATCATGTTTTGACAAAAGAGCAAATGATATTATAGATAGATCTTTGAAAAACCACTTAGGTTGAGAGATACTGATAGGAATATTATTTTAGTTTGAAAGACTTGTATGTAATTTTGTAAACATGTTTTAAAATTACAGTTTAGTATGATTATGTATTTTAATGCTTATTAACTATTAACTATTAATATAAGATGTGCAGGATTGTGTTATCTTACCTGAAGTTATATTTTGTGAAGTAATATGTTTTGAGAGAAAAACAATCTCTTTACCTCTATCTTATTAACCATTATTAATTTTATCTATTAAGATGTATAATATGAAATTAGATTCCATTATTTTATCTATTATTAAAAAGTATAATGAAGTATGAAATTAGAATCCAAGAATTCATTTAAGACACTTACATATTTTAGGTGTATCAGATATATCTTATTATATTTAAATTTTTTTTCTGGTCAATTAACTTAAATTTTTTTATATAAAAATTAGTATGTATTCTTTTAATATTATGTCATCACACACAATTAAAGGAAATAAATGGACACATGAGTTGTAACATAAAAAAACTAAGATCAAAATATTTAACTTAGATACTCTTACAAAATTTATTGAGTACTAAAGAAAAATAAAAATTGTGCATATATGAACACATAAAAATTCAGTAAATTTATGTTTTAATTAAAAGTATTTTTAATACAAAAGAAAATTATATCTTTTTTTACTTTTTGATATAGCAATATTTTGCAGTTTGCAGAGAAAGTTTATGAATAGTGGCCTTTAATTTTTATTTTCTTATATAATAAATTCATTTAATTTAAATTATATTTGTTTGGGTACTAAACTGAATTTAATTCTTTTTAATGTTTTGGAAATATTATTTTGTTGAAAAGAACGTGAAATAGGTATATTCTAAATTAATTTAAAAATATAATCTTTATTTTAAGACATTATTTAAAAAAAATGAAATATTAGAATCTGTTTGACTACATGCACTTATATGCACCTTATAGTAAGAGAAAAGATGTTAGAATCTGTTTGTTTGACTATGTTCACTTATCTGCACTGTAGTTGTAGCTTGTAGGAATTGTCATTTTCTCATACCAAAACTTCATAGATTTCATCTGTATTAAATCTGTTTAAATATACAGTAACCAATACAGGTAATCAACATTGAATTTTAAGTATGAATTTTATTATTTTAAAAAATAAAATATAGTAAAAAAAATTGGATTAAAAAAATGTTTTAAGATTCAATAATTTATTTTTATATATTTATTTCTAATTTCTTTCAATTTTAAAATTTAAAAGAAAAAAATTTAAATATTTTCATATCTACGTATTTTTCTATATTTTTAATATATTAATAAAAATTATAAATATTTTCTTTCTGATTCAACTTGTTTCGATTGAGTGATCAAATTGATTAAAATGATAGTAATAACTTATTAAATTTATATTAAAAATGTAACACTTTAACCTTATTTTACTCTTACAGTAGAAATAACTCTTGGTTACATGTTTATTTTATAAACACATAAATATTGTTCAAATAATTTGTACTACAAATATTTATAAGATAAAAAAAATAATTAAGTAACTGAACTTTAAATTATTTTAACCTGAAATATTATAATGTATTAGAGGTTATAGTAAAATGTTGGGAAGTCTCACCTTAATTATTAATGCAATTAATCACTAGTCTCTTCCTAACTAAATTATGAAAATAACTTCTATTTACATTACAAATGTTTATTTCAACAATAGGAATAACTTATATATAAATATTTACATTATAAACAACACAGCTATTGTTAACACACACACAAATATATATATATATATATATATATATATATATATATATATATATATATATATATTATAAATTTTTTTTTTATTAATAACTATTATAATATATTTTAATATTATAAAATTAATTTAAATAAAATTTTATTTATCTTGAAAGTTATTTTGATTTAAAATAGACCAATCATTTATATAGTATGTATTACTGATTAGTTTGATTTTTTATTAAAAAAAATATAATTGATTGTAAAGATTACAGTCAATAACAAAATTTTAAAAGAAAATAAAAAAATTACTTATAATACTTAAAATTGACTAAAAAGCATACAAATCTTAAAATCAGATAAGATTAATTAAAATTAAAAAATTAAAAAATAATTAATTAAAACTTATAAAATACACATTTCATCATAAATAATAATACACTTGAACTAATTAATTTAAAATCATTTTTAAAACATAAATTAATTATAAAATATAATCCATATTTTAAGATTTTATTTTAAAATGTTGTAAATATTAAAAATCATTAATAAATATATTGGAGAAAGAAAATATAATAAAAGTATCCCTTAAAGATGATATATTTATGCTAAAGTTTAATATATTTAATATGTCTCTTTATAAATTTATTGACGTTATTATTATTTTTTTAATATTGTTATTATAATTATTATTTATAATTTTATTATTATTATTATTATTATTAAATTTATATTTATTATTTTAAATTAATTTAAAATATTATTATTTTATAATTTCTAATAAGAGAGAGTGATTATGATTTATTATTAAAATTTTAAATATATGATACAATTTTCAATGTCCATAGACCCTATGTCTTGAAACAAGTGTCAAAGAAGAAAAAAGAAGGGAAGGTGAAGCGATAATTTTTAGTGTGTTTTGTCGTCACAGTAGGTAACCAACTTTCACTATGGACTTCGAGTATGGTAGTTAAAATCGAGAGTTTATTTGTAAAATTGTAAAATTTTACGATTTTACATGCGATTCAAATTCCACACAAGATCGTTGTACAACAAAATCATATAGATCGTCGAACAAAATCGTAAAACCGTGTAATCACATTTTTTTTTTTTGTGTATCAAAATGATGATGTTGTTGCCATTCTAACTTTAGAGGAGGAGAATGTTCTTATTGATGTGCTTCATAAAAGAGATAAAACTAATGAAGATTCTTTAACGTGAGTGATTTATATTAGATGAACTTAAGTTTTATTAAGTATTGTCAAAGTAGTTGATTTTGTAGAGTTAAGTTTGATGAAGTACTAACAAATGAATTGATTAGTTATGTGCGTATATTTGGTTTGTGTCTATAGGGGTGGTTCGTGACTTTAATTTAGATCTCATTCTGGCACTAGATGCTTTTAAATAGATTTTACATTGTTATTACTCCTTCATAATATATCCAACACATCAATTAATCTTTTTAATTACATAATTACTTTTCATGTACTACATTAAGTAAAATAGAAAAATGTGACTATATAAACTTAAACAATTTTGTATAAAGGTTGAATCATTCCTCAAATAATTTTTTTAATTTCTCTTATTTATTTGTTTTTTACAAAAAATATTATTATATATATATATATATATATATATATATATATATATATATATATATATTTAAAAAAAGTAAAATCTACAATTCGTATTACGATTTCAAAATTTATGATATTATAAACTCTCCACGATCCTACTCAAAATCTCAATTTTAACTATATTACTTGGGAGTTCACTTGAGATGAGGACTCACTTCTTTTGCAGCTGCAAGATGGTCTTGGAATGATGTAGAAACCATCTAGAAATTGGTCTGATAAAGAAATAAATGTTTTTATTCGGTCAAAATAGAAAATAAAGTATGTGTAGATAACTTTGTTTTGTAAATAAATTAATACTCCTAAGGAGGCTAAAATGGAAAGTTTGAGTATATATTGTAGTCTTATATCTTGTAAGCTTTAATATTTCTGTTATTATATTCTTTTAATATTAAAAAGAAAAATGATTCTTGTTCTACGAGAATCAAGCCCGGTCTTTGGACTATGTTGGTAAAGCCTTTTGGAGGTTGAAAAGCTATAGGGATAAATATGTTATTCTATCTCAAGCTAATTCTCAAAATCCACTCAGTTCAATTTTTTCTGAATGATATACAATTATCTCTAACAAGTTTTCTAAAAGAAAGAAACATTATAATATGAAATTAGATTTCATTATTTTATATTTTAAGAAGTATAATGAATATCAAATTAGATTCCAAGAAGTCATTTAAAACCCTTACTATAATTTTAGGTATCAAATTTATGTCTTTTTAATATCATTTTTTTACTTAAATTAGATATCTAATAAATTGTAAATATTTGATTTACCTCTCTAAAAAATATTTATTTATACTTTATCTTTATTTTGGTGTTAATTTTTTGAACTTATGTTTAAAATATATTTGAAATTTCTTTTCAGTCTATTAACTTAATTTTTTATACAGAAATTAATGTGTATTCTCTAATGTTACATCATCATATAGGATTAAAGAAAATAAATAGACACATGAGCTGTAAAAGAAGTACTCTTACAACATTTACTGGGTACTGAAAAAAATAAAAACTCTTCTTATATGACCACATAAATATTAGTAAATTTATGTTTCAATTTAAGGTATTTGTAATAAAAAAGATTATATCTCTTTTATTTTTTGATATAACAATATTTTGGAGTTTGCAGACAAAGTTTAAGAATAGAGCCCTTTGATTTTATTTTCTTATATAATAAATTAATTTAAATTAAATTATATTTACACCCACAATAAAAATAATAATTTATATATGGATGTTTACGTGAAAATAAAAGCATTGTTCAAATAAATTAAATGAACTGAGCTTTATGAAAAAGATGAGAAAACTGTTATTGAAGTTAATGACAAAAATTTTGAGAAGTCTCGTATGATGATAAATTATGAGGATAGCTTACATCTTTATTTGAAATGCATATTTCAATAATAGGAATAACTTATGTATGAATGTTTACATGATAAATACATAAAAACATGTATTATTTAAAATTTGTTTTATCGATCACTATTATGACATGTTTTAATCTCGCAAAATTAAATTTAATTAGATTTTATTCACCTTAAGGGTTATTTTAGATTTAAAATAGGCCAATCATTTATAAATTGTGTATTGCTGGTTAATCCAATATCTTGTTAAAAGATAATATAATTGATTAGAGTCATTAACGAAATCTTAAAAAAACATATTTACTTGTGATATTTTGAATTGATTGAAAAAAATACAAATTTTACAAAAAAAAAATTATATTAATTAAAATTAAAAAATAACAAAAGAATTAATTAAAATTTATAAATAAACATTTCATTATAAATAAGAATATAAAATAATGGATTTAAAATAACTTTTAAAACATAAATTAATTATGAAATATAATTTATATTTTAATATTTTATTGTAGAATTTTTTAAATGTTAAAAACCGTTAACAAATATACATGGAAGAAAGAGAAAATAAGAAAATTATCGTTAAAGATCATTTATAATTTTATTATTATAAATTAATTTAAAATATTATTATTTTATAATTTTTAATAAGAGAGAGTGATTATGACTTTTATTATTAAAAAATTAAATATATGATACAATTTTAATGTCATCGTATGTCTCGAAACAAGTTTCAAAGAAGAAAGAAGAGAAGCTCAAACGATAATTTGTAATGTCTTCACCGTGATAGTAGGTAACCAACTTTCTCCACTAAAGACACACAGAAAAGACAACGGTACTTGAGAGTTGGGATGAGTAGTTGCTGGACACTTTCAAACGCGTGTCCACTTTTCTAACCCCTAAGTTCTTTAATAAATTCTATCATGGATTATGCAAACAACATCTTGTGTGGGTTCATGACTATCATGTGACGGTACTTCCAACATTTTTGAGAAACAGATTGAACTTATATATTAATTACTTTAAGAAGAACTTTATGTTTGAAATCAGTTTGATTTTAGATAAAATATTACTCATTCTAGCATGCTTGTGCCAAAGACATATGACTATGTGATTGAGTGTTGTAAAGTAGCTGAAGTCATTAACAGAGAACATAATAATACTGTGAAGTGAACAGATTTTTATTCCCATCATCTGTTTTGGCACAAATTAAATTTGGTGGTGCATCGGTAATTTGTTTGTAATTTGTCTCTGTTCATTGGGAGAACTATTGTACATTCTGGATAATATGGTTTTTCTCATGGTCGAAATGATAGAAGGAGGATCCCAACATACAACACCTTAAAAGGTTTGTACCGATGAAGGTGTGAAAATAAGAATTATACAGAATTCCACCCAAAGTAAGAAGTGAACCCAGTTGTGAGAATGATTAGATCTAAGCAATGCAAATACATTTTAAGTTGCCTCTGATTGCCATCCTTTTGAGGATGGTAGGCCAATCTCATTTCAGTGAAATACCTCACCTTGTCCTTATAAAAAACAATGGAATGCAAAAACTCATGCAACTTAACCATAGAAAACAAAGTAAGAGAAAAAAAAAAGGATAAAGTTATGAGGGTAATAAAGACAAAGAAGAATACACGAAAAAAGATTATTTTCTAAGTAGACTTGAAATACTTGCACAATGTTCAAAGCTTCATCATTAAGAACAATCATAAGTTCATATTTATTATATCCAACTTATAATATCCATTGAAGGCTTCTTGAAGCCAATCCAAAGAAAAATCATTTAGTACATTATAAGATTTCATAATTAAATCCTCCAATGTTTCAACTATGAATTACTTTCATTTCTAGTTGGTGTAAGTCTCGATCCTTACCTACTGTAAATTGAAATAATTGATGGTTGAAACATCTAGGAGATTTAATTATTGAATCTTATCATATGTTAAATGATTTTCCTTTCGATTAACTCTAAGAAGGCATCAATGGATATTATAAGTTAGATTGGTCTAAAAGTTTAAACTAATGACTTTTCTTTGTGACGAAGCTTTGAACACCAAGTAAGTATTTCAAGTCCAGTTAGAAAATATTCTACTTTCTGCATTCTTATTTTTTCTTTATTACCCTCACTACTTTATGCTTCTCTTATTCTCTTGCTTTTTTTACTCTTTTTTCTCGTGGTAACATCATTTAAAGTGGTAAAAAACTTGTTTAATTTGTTTACGAAACTGAGGAATTATATGCAAGAGAAAAATTCAAGTCTTCCAAAAAGAAGTGAAGGAAGCTAAACAAAAAGTTGTTACAGCCAAGGAAAGGGCAATACCACCACTTACCATGCCTCCACAGCCACCAAAAACCATACTCTCGACAAAGGCATAGCGCTGCCATGCGCCTCTTTGTACTATGCCACCATGCTTCCATTGCACCTCGCAAGTCAAGACCACCAAACACCCCCTACTGCACCTCCGCTAGCCAAAGTCCACCATGCTCCCGCCATGTACCTTCCAGTCCGCACCTTCTCGCAAGTCATGCCTCGCCCATGCACCTCCATTACACCTCAATGCTAGAAAGGGAATATGTGGTCACGTTGCTCATATTGGATGTGCTCTCCAATGTTTATTGGTTGGCAAAGTTGAAAAACCTATTATGCTGGATGAATTGTCAACGTTGTGATGGGAGGACTAACATGATTTCGCATGTTGATAATATTCTCCAAACGTGTAAAGCTACTGATTTGCATGACCAAGTTATGAAGATTTTCAATCTTGGCTCTGATCTCTTGCATCGTTTAGAGAAACCGGCTACAAAAGAGTCATTGCGTCAAGTTGAATTGACCCTCTCTAAGCTTAAATAAAGAACAAATTCTGAAGATATCTGGAAGGAGGATCACAGTCATATAGCTCATTTTGTTATTTGTTATTACCATCTTGGATATTCCGTTTTGTTTGTGTCCACCAAAGTTCTGACAACTTGACAGTTGAATCATCCTCGAAGACCATAGTTGACGGATCACTCTCAAAATCTCAGGTTTGGTTCAAATGCGTTCCCTTATTCTCTGCTTAGTTTTGTTTTTTTTTCTTGCCTAGTAAATTCTGTATAGCTTTTCTTTTTGAAAATTATGAAAGTATAGCAAAAATATCCCCCAAGTATAGAATTATATGTCTTATAGAATTATGTCTTATGTATATTTCTTCCTATTTGCAAGAATCTATACAACGAACCCTATATATTGTTATGCATGTATAGAAAAGACTATGTCTTGGTAAGGAAGAGTTTAAAAGTACCTTTTTTAAGATTTTTTAATGAATGAGCAATTATTAGATAATATATGGAAATTGATCAGTATTAAAATTTTGCTATGCTGCTCTGAGAAAATATAAGGAAACCAAATTTTTACAGCCACCAACCCTCTCCATGGCTCCTCCGTGATGCTGCTCTGACATAATATAAGGAAACCCAATTAAGGAATCCACCAATGCATGTCTTTGATCTGAGATTTTTGCTGCCACCAACCCTCTCTACGCAGACTGCCAAGAGGAGCATCACCTTAAAAGGAGTGTAACAATTCATGGACAATGACGTGAAGAGAAATTCAGTAGAATAGAGCTTACGTAATGGATGATTTCATACAACGGTTACCGTCACTGCTTACGAGAGCTGAAAGGTCAAATTACTCTTCGATTAATGCACACCAATGCATGCCTTTGATCTGTCATAGTATAAGGCATCCATAAACCCTAAACCCAATTAACGTGTTTGCTTCTAGCAAGCCTTTCTATGCAGACTGCCATCACCTTAAAAAGAGTGTCTCACAATCAATTTGGCATTTATGTATAAAATGTTGAAAGTAGTGGATCATGAATTTGAATCTTCACTCGGCATGTTTGCAATATGTAAATGCATTCATTTCTAATTAAAAAGAAATCGAAAAAAAAAATTAACCGAAACAATATAGTTGGTCATGGTTTACCATGACAAAAGATTTTAGAAAAAAATCCTTATACCAAATTACAAAACCATGAAGACCTTTCTATATAAACCAGTATTTGCTCCTAAATAATTGAATAAGTATATATACATACAAATAAAGAAAATTTCTTAAAATGGAATAATTTATTTAGATAAAATGGATAAAAAAAAGTTAATTATCAAAATGAGTTAATTATGTCAATTAGATACAATTTCAATATAAAAATTCATATTAATCAAACATGATTTCACTTAAAACGAAAAGAAATTGTCATATAGCTACGGTTTCAGTATTAAATTAAAAATTATCTGAGTTTAGTCCAAATTTAATTAGATTATTAAGTTAAATCATGTTCAGTTAACACGATTTTTTCTTTCGTTGTTAAAATTATGAGCAATTAGTATAATTTTCATTGTTCTTAAACTCCCACCGGCAATACAACTTTTTATATGTTGGGATCAAGTTGTCACCTGTTAATGCAATTAAAACTTCACCACCAATTTGGAAGAACTGATTGTAGTCCCACATCCTCTAAAATAATAGTTGCTTTGTTAATGCACTCAAAACTTCACTATCAAAGACATAACAAAGATTGTATATCATAAATTTTAGTTTTATTTTTTTTTTTTTTTTGTAATTCTTGTGTTAAACACCTTTTGATTGATTCTCTTGTGATTTTACAATGAATTTAATGTTTTAAGGTTTTATTTAATAAAGTTTTGTTCTTTACATCCTATGTAACAATTGTGTTATATTGTTGGTCTTTTTAAAGTATATGTTTTTTTAAATAAGTATTTGTTTTGGAATGTTTATTGAGAATTCAATTATTTTTCCTTAATTAAAGTTTTTAGTTAATTCAATTAGTCAAAAGATAAAAGATATACATCTCATTGAATATACGTTTAGAGAGCGCGAGATATTGAATATATCATTAGATGACACTTGTTTTATTGATAAGATTCTGTTGAATTTAATTAACGCTTGTTTGATTTAGTTCAACATTTTGAAAAGAATTGAAGGATAATAACCTAACCTTAAAGGAAACTAAGAAAGAATTTTCTATGAAAAGATTTGAGAGTCAATCTATTTTCTTTATTATTTTTAAATCATCTATTTTAATTTTTTGCACAAATTTTTCTTTAATCATTGGTCTGAATACCTTGTGTCTTAAAACAAGTTTTTTTAATTTAAAATTTTTTTATTATATTTTATCTTTTAAAATAATAAAATTCATATTAAAATCCAACTTCAATATTCTTAAAAATCATAACTTTTACTTTTTATCCATTTTTATTTATTTCACCTTCTTCCATTTGAGCATTTAAACCTGTTATAAGTAAGATAATACAGATAAAATATATGAAGTTTTGGTATGAAAAAATACACCCCTACAAGTGATAAGTTTCATATTTCACTAACTAAAAAGGACATATACTCAAACAGATTAGCAGATTCTAACATTTAAATTTAAACAAAAATAATGTCTTAAAATATAGATTTATTTCATATTTTTTAATTTAATTTAGAATCTACCTATTTCACATTTTTTCAAAAAAAAAAATAATAATCCCAAAATATTAAAAGAAATTAAATCCCGTTTGGCACCCAAATAAATATTAATTAATTTGCTATATAAGAAAATAAAATCAAAGGCCATTATTTATAAGCTTTCTGCAAATTGCAAAATATTATAATATCAAAAAATTTAAAAATGATATAATTTTATTTTGTGTAAAAAATATTTTTAATTAAAAATAAATTTACTGAATTTTTATGTGTTAATATGTGCACCATTTTTCTTTTTTTGAGTACCCAATAACTTTTGGAAGAGTAGCTTCTAAGTTAAATGTTTTGATCTTAGTCTTTTTTACAACTGATGTCTCCATTCATTTTCTTTAATTGTGTGTGATGACAAAATACTAAAAACATATTAATTTTTAAATAAAAATTAGGTAAATACCCGAGATAAGAAATTTTCAATATATTTTGAACATAAGTTCAAAGAATCAACATTAAAGTAAAGATAAAGTATAAATAAATATTTTTTAGAAAGGTAAATTTACAATTTATTAGATATTTAATTTAAGAAAAAAGATAA
>Ga0209700_108569_pt1 | contig 12923 bp, 8 predicted proteins | sample SiratroredBW_FD_187528 | JGI IMG/M metagenome (GOLD analysis project Ga0209700, IMG submission 187528) | Root nodule microbial communities of legume samples collected from California, USA - Siratro red BW (SPAdes) (version 2) | ecosystem: Host-associated > Plants > Roots > Nodule | place: USA... | reverse complement strand
CTTCAAACTTACTCCCAACACATTTCTAGATCCTAGATTCAATTCTTCAAACTTCAAGAGGTCTTCACCCATCCATCACATGATCTAGAGCATCTTCACTTGGTTGAATTCATCAAATCACTGCATTAGTCCACTGGTGCTAACATTTTCTTATTTATTTTGACTAAAAATTAGACTGTGATTCTTTCGTTTGATAGACAAGACCTAATACATATTTAACCTATGAAGGTTGATTAAGAAAGGAGCACATAAAATAGATACCTTTTAACAAATACTTTTCAACATGTTACATATGGTAAATTATGAAACGTTTTTCTTAAAGAAAACTTATAATAAATATGATTAGACAAACACGCTTAAACAATTTTACTATCCTCATCTCTTTCAGATTAGGAGGTCATGTCAGACGTAGATCTACAACTCAATTAAACCACTTAACTAACATCTATTCATTTTTGTTTTAACAAGTAATTGGATCGTAGTTTTAGTATCTGAACAACCAATATAGATATAAGATAAAAGGTTGGCTTGAAAAACATTTTAGTAAAAACATTTTTTGGAATGCACTAACAAACTTGCTCTCCTTCTTAGGTTAGTATAGATAATGATAACATGCAATATAAATGAGGTAAGAGAGAGAGAGATAATACGCAAAGTAATTTATACTAATTCATTTTTTGTAACAAACTACGTCCAGTTATTGACCAAATTGTCAAGTTTAACTAAGCAAACTAATGTTATGTATTATATTTTTTAGTATTCATTAGGCACATAGCCACTTCTGACTAACCCCTTGAGTATTCTTGAGACAAGTCACTTTTGACTTAATTGAGTATTCTTCACATAAGCCACTCTTGACTCATCTGATTATTCTTTGGGCTCATAACCACTATTGGCTAACCCCTTGACTGTTCTTTCCTCAAGTAACTCTTAGCTAACTTCGAGTATTCTTTACTCAAGTCACTCTCAGTTAACCTTGAATATTCTTTACACTTAACCACTCTTGACTAACTGAGTATTCTTTACACTTAACCACTCTTGGCTAACTGAGTATTCTTTCGAATTACAATCACTTCTAACTGACCCTGTCAAAATGTATTCTTTATCGAGCCACACTTCTGATTGAACTGAGTAGTCTTACTCTTTAGCCACTCTTGACTAACATAAGAAAGTTTGAAGGGTTAGATGATTGTCTAATCATTTGGTTTGACTAATAGAAGTGTTTACGTCTTTCAATGAATACAATGTTTGAGCTTTCTCTCCCAATTCATATCATTTCTCACTTTAGCAAGGGGTTACATCTTTTGATGAACAAAAGGTGAAAGTTCAGTCTCCTAGGTGACAGAGAGACACTTCTTGTGTTCTGTTCTAAGCTCTCATAGATCCATACATTTTAGTAGTGCTCTAGGCTCTAGGATCTTTTTATGAACCCACTAAGGATTGCTTATCTTTTAATAGTATTTTGGCATAGTGCATCTTCTTCTTAATGAGGCTTTATATAGTCGTTGGAAGGTAGCAGTTTAAAGCTCATTTTTATCCGTTGAGTAGCTTGAGTTATTCTTTTATGCCTTCCTTGCATTTGATAAGCTTCAACTAGAGTGTTGAATTTAATGCACCTTATACAACTTAAATCCTCTTTTTCTTTACACAATCTCCTAGATGATTGGCAGTATATGCTTTCCTTGGTAGCAGAGCCTTTTGTACCATTGCATGAGAGAAGTACATGTCGAACAAGGCAAATAGCTCGGCCAAAATTTTAAAGTAGTTATGTAAGGAGAGTTGGTAGTCCTTGCAACTTTAGCTCATGTTCGAAGATATATTTGAATGTTAATGTTTAGTGCAAGTCTTATTGAGAACATATGTAGGAGACATTCCCTATAAATAGACTCAAGCTTCAATAATATTCTTTAATCGACATTTTAGCTTGGAGTATGCATTGAGCTTATTATATAATACTTTTTAATTTCTTTATCAGATGTTCTGTTTAATCTTTGTGATGCTCCTTTTGTCTAGCATTCATCAATACTTATCAGATGAAGTGAAATATCTGCTTAATGTTATTTCATTTGTACTTCAATCTTCAACTGACAAATGTTGTTATTGATTAGCAATTTCTTATCACCTGACAAACAATATGCTGATATGATATGATCTTTGTCTTATTAGACATAGTTGCATGCTTTTTTGGTTTAAGCACTTAATTAAAATTGCAAGTTGTTGAACTTTTTCCTTAACATGATCTTTTGAATTAAACTTCAAACAATTTAATCTCAACCTAAGATGCTTCACTTATCAAAAGTGACCCTATTGGGCTAAATTAAAACAACTATGTGTTAGTCTAGGATGCTTTCCATTAACAAGTGATCCCTTTTGATATTAGTTAAGAATGATTATGTTTCAGCTTAGAATATTTTACTTAATAATTGATCTCTCTCAAGCTTAGTTAAAAAGAAATACATCTGAGCCAAAAATGCTTCATTTAATAAGTGATCCTCTTGAGTTAGGTTGAAAACAATAATATACTAGTATATAAAATCCCTCCCAAATTCAAGTTATAAAAAAATAGACCGTATCAAAAGTTTTAAAAAAAGTGAAAACATGCTACTAAAATAGAAAGAATATTTAAATTTTACATATAAAGAGCCAGAATAGTAAAAATGTTGATGCAATCACATTTACTATCAACATTACAGCCATTGTTGACCAAGTTACGCTGTCATATACTACACGAGAAAAAATATTTTTTTAAACATGATTTATTCTAAGTTAAACACAATGTCACTCCTAAAGTTAACCCTATTGTCACCTCCTCTCACAAACATCAAATACCTATCCAATTCTTACTCCTTATTCGGGATTTGCTTAATGAAAATGAGTTCTTCACTATAGAAGTCCTTGCCAACATAAAAAATTCCTTCATCCCAATATAATCTTTTAGAAGAAATAAACTTATTAGACTTTCTTGTTAAAACACTCCTCAATTTGATGAAGGATATAATGCTTCACCTCCACGATCTCCTATTTTGTTTTCTTTCTCCTTGCTTATTCAACATGGTAAGAAAGGGTCATGTTAGTTAAGCTCTACTACAATCCATGATTTTTAAGCTTTAACTTCTTTTCATACTCCACTAATAGGCATCTTTCTTTACAAAATGACTCATTGATGGTCAATTGATAACATCCTACCTTTTATATTTATTTCCTAAGAGTGTACAGATATATAAGGCTTCTGATTTGATTATGAGTGAAGAATAATAAAATCAAGAATGAGGAGAAGAGAATTTAGATGATGATAAAAAGTCCTAGCATAAGGAATACAAGAGGAAGAAATTAGAAATAAATTCAAAGAAAAATTAACAAAAGGAAGACTCAAGTTAAATGAAAAAAGAAATTAAGAAGCAAATTAACTTGTATTTTTAGAGATTATAGGATCAAATAATATTCTATAAACTATAAGGATGCAAGAGTAGATGACCAAGAAAGCAAAAGACATGTACAAATGTAACTTCATTCAATATGTCACTTACAAGTCCACGTGCTAGTTGTACCTACTTTAACATGTCACTTTCATGTGCATGTGAAGGTTGTAACTACTTCACATGTCTCTCAAAATCTCTTGGATGACCCATATGCTAAATACATGATTAAGGAAGTTAATTAGGCATAGGCATAGGATTAATGCCACCTTCTTTTTCCCCTTCTCATTTACTGTCAAAATGCATGTTATTTTATGTTTTTTTAAAGTAATTCTTTTTCTTTGGGTTCATGACCGACATGATATCTAAAATAACTACAAAAACCTAACAAAGTTAAAATAATAGAAACAAAAAAACACATTAAGAACAAAACTTATCGTCAAGGTCAAATGACAACATGGTGACGAGAATACTCCAATAAGTAGGTTGCTTTTTTACGAGAAAGTTCATTTAAAACCACCAATGCCTCAATATCGTTAATATCAACATAGATCTTGGCCCCATGTGATACCTCACAAAGTATTTTATCTAATAAAAATGCAACTCCATTTTATCACCGTCATTAAAAATCTGATTATCAACAACTTTGGTTGTATTTATCATGCAATTCTAGGACCTGAGACTCTTGAAGAATCTTTTCCGTTCTTCGATTATGTATGGAAAGATAGAAATAAAATTACTACCATTTTGGGTATTCACTTAATCTTGTTAGGTATAGGTGTTTTTCTTCTAGTATTCGAGGCTCTTTATTTTGGAGGTATATATGATACATGGGTGGGGAAGGAGATGTAAGAAGAATAATTTGATCGCATATGATAGTAGGAACAACATCTAAAACTCATACCTTTAAATTTGTGCAAGAAGAGATGAATGAAGCAAGTAGAAATGTTCTAGATTGAAAGACCAATGGCACTACCTGAAAAAGCCACATAGTCTCATGCTATGAAAAAAAAGAAACACCTCAATGTTGGCTTTAGGTATTCAAATTATACTCATTAGTTAAGTTCTGCTTTAGACGACCTCATAAAATAAGATATGGATCAACACGTTATTAGTTAAATAATCTTTTTTTCTTTAGACTCATCATCATCTGTGTGTCCTTGAACATGGGAGGTCAATGTACACTAAGGTATAAACCAACATGTGAGAACCTAAGAAACAAATTTTTCTTTCTTCAAATTTATGTTGCCTCAACCTCCTACTATACGAAAATTTTAATGGTCAAAATTCGTTGGTAATGTCAAAATTCCTTCAATAAATAGAAATTACTGACGAAATTGTGATAACAAAAGATTTGATGATAAAATTCTTGTCAGTAAATTTACCGACGAAAATATTAAATTTGTCGGTAATTACAGACAAATAATTGTTGATGGATTTTTGTGACAGATTCAAATTTATCAGTAATTATTGACAAATTTTAGTAATGGATAATTGGGTGGTCAATTTATCAATAAATTTTTACTAGGTAATAATTTAGCAATCAATGTATCAACAAATTTACCGATAAATGATCGATAAACTGACTATCAATAATTGCCAATGAATATGATTTGTTGGTAAAATTCGTCAAAAATTTACCATTCAATAATCTATTGATAAAATTCTTGAATAAAAATATTTTATCAACAAATATATATCTATCAGTAATTATTTGTCAATAAATTTAAAAATTCTTTCTCGTACTTAAAACCAAATTCTCCTATACAACTCAATTGCATGTTAATAAACATTTAAATAACTAATAGAATGATTAACCACTAATAAAAGGTGAAAGTCAATACGAATATAAATAAAATCTGGTTAAAATAATATAAATAGACGACATTAAAGTACTTTTTTTATATTTATTCATGCTCATGGGTGGAATGAAAAGTTGTTACATTGATATTTCTTGTATTTTATCTATGTGTGTTACCTGTTAAGAACAAATTTTAGTAAATCATTGAACCTGAGGCACATATCAAGAAAGAATTTGATTAGCGCTTAAAAAGTTTAATTATTTGTTACTCAATTTTACCACGTTAAAATCTATCTAGGAAGAATTACAAGAATTTAAGTCTCAATTCAATTGCTTTGTGAGGGAATTGAAATTTTACAAGAATATGCATTCATGTTTATGATGACCCATAATAATGGATTCTCTTAAGATTGAGGTCAAATCCCCACCATGGATCTATTCCCCTAATTTTCAAAAGCCTTTTGCCTAATTCCATTAGATGTAAAAAGAAATCGGGAATTAAGTGTTTTATTATCCTTGGCAACTTATACTCAAATAATTTTTCAGTGAATTTACCATAATTCCACAAAAAATGGCAAGAAGAATTGTCCTTTATGTACACATCGTGGTATTATTTGGCATACTATTGAAAAGGGTTGCAATATTCGTAATTTTTCTCTAGGATTTAATAAATCCAAAACCATGCCTTTAGCATTAATTCGCCAAGTTGCTGGACCCATTGTTCACACTTAATCCAATGTAGCCTAAACCACTTTAGTGCAAGATGTTGCTTTCCATGTTGCATCACATTTGCTACTCTAATTTTGAGGTTGAGGTTTCACCTACTGAGTCATCTACAGGTCTTGATATTTTTGCTATTTCTAACTCACAATCTTAGTTGTCTTTTTAAAATAGTTTCTGGATTCTACACCATACCAATATAACAAGAAAAAAACAAAAAAATTGTTTACCAAATAAAAAGAACGTGAGAAAGACTTTTGGAGTGTTTTGATTTCAATTCAATATTATACGTAACTTGACACATGCTTGTCAACACCAAATTATATCCATTGTTTTATTATATATAGATAGTTACAAATAATCATGTTACTATCATAAAAATAAAATTAATCAATAAAAAAATAATTTGTTTCCGTTATTTTCCACTCATCTTTATTTTTTTTAAGATTAAATGTACTAATTTTATCTATCTTATTTTATTTTATCACTTTATCCTTTTTCTTAAAGTTTGAATTATGTCTTTTTTATGACAACATTTGCATCTGCGTTTTTCATTTTTCTTGTTAAGATATTTTGCCTCTTTCAACTTCACTTTTTAAATTTTGAATATTCTTAGTTTACTTTTTGAAAACAATCTTCTTACTTTCGTTTAAATTTCAAATAATATTTTGCTCTATTTTTCCCTTTATCCTTTTCTAAAATTTCATTTGTTTTTTTTTTATCACTTTATTCATTGATTATTATTTTTTAAAGCTTGTGTAATTGGGAGAACACATCTCTTACTCTTGTTTAGAAATTCTCAAATTAATATTTGTCTAGATTGTTCATTGACAAGAAATGATCTTGTCTTTTCTGTAATTTGTTTCCTTTAATATCTTTTATGTCTATATATCTTTAATATTATAGTTCTATTACTTTATTAATTTAAACCAATTTAAATTTAAAAAAAACTATGTACACCAATTTTGATCCTTTTATAAATCAAGTTGATATTTCAAATCCTTATACCGACTTTTGTTTTTACTTCTGTAAACATACTAAATAAAACAACTGAATATTTGAAAAGATTTTGAGTTCTACCGTCGGTTTTCGGTAATAATAAAAAATAAAAAAGACATACATCTAAAATTAAACTTTAAATAATAATAATAATATAGAATATGTGTATCAATTTGTTATACCAACAGAGATTTCAGGATGAACATTTCTTACCTATACGAGCAGTCCAACATCAATTACAATTATCATTACACTAATAAGGAAAACAAAATACATACAAAATTAAAATATATATATAATAAAAATGTAATAAATAATTTTTTCTGATTCCATTACTATCTGCAGCTAAATAGTCACCTGACTTCTCACCTCTGCCATCTGAAACCATTCATCTAATTAGAAATTTTTGTAGTTTTCCACTGATCATCACTACCATTACTCGTAACACTAATTGTTATCAATGTACTAGGTAGACTGAGAAGTCCTTGGACATTAAACTAGACACCAATCGGTTACCTGAAACAACCATTAAATTGATAAACATATTTATATGAATAACAATTTTTCAAGGAAATAAAGACGAGACAAGTACAAAATTGAAATGTGGGATCAACTCTGGTTATCAAACTTTTTCTCGGCAAATTGATTAGTTTCTTGTTATCAATTCAGTACTTGTTCTAATCTAGAGATAAGAAGGACAGTAGTCTTATCTTTTAGTTTTTCTTTTTTTATAAGGGTGTTAATGGGTTATGTCACTATTCATTATTACTCATAATTATTATATCTTTAAATAGAGGATTACTTTTAATTATTTTATTTAAGCACTTAATCATAAATTTAATGTTTCCAATCTCAAAACAAATCTCATAGTCCGTTCTCTTTTGGTTCTCTGGAGAAGAGAAGTTCGACCTTTCGAATTGTAACCGATTTTAATTTTGATAGATCTCTCAAATTATCTCGCACTAGGGTACACAACCCTTACCGCCCCCTCCCCCTCTTATGGCTTGAATGGCTAAAACATTATGTTGAATGACATTAAAATCCTTTATTGGTTACGTGGACTGGAATCTCAGAAAAAAAAAAAGATTTTGAAATCGTAGCATTAATGACACATCAGAATGGTCAAATCACTTTAAGCAAAGTGTCTCGTACTGATGATCATTTCATTGGTCTTAATTCAACGGCGTAGATGAAAAGTGGTTATTAGAGTCTCCCACCTTTCAAACCCTATGAATAAGATCATTATCGCTCATAGGCTACTACATCTAGCTTATCTTTAGAGAAAATCTAATCGTTCTTGTCGTCTCATACGAAAAGTGAATAAGTATTTTTTATTCTCTATTCTCGATCAATATGTCAAACAGTTCTAGCTTTGAGGACTTTTTGGAGTCGTCTAATGAAGACTCAATAGTTAAAAGAATTGAGGTTATCTCGGTGAACTCTAAAGAGAGTTCGGATGAAGTGACATCCCCTATTCCCAACACTGTAGTTGTGATCGAGGTTGCTCTAGTCAAAAATAACCCCGAGGCTGAAGAGCAAAAGGGTTCATCTTTGAGGCCGGGGTATCAGTGGGTGCATTACGAGGTTAGAGAAAAATTTTCAGATTTTTGGTGATATGTAGACTTAGTGAATTTTGCAAACTCAATTACTATTTTAGAAAATTTCAGTGTGAAAGATATTGTAAATATTGAATATTGTGAGTCCAATGAAAATGTTTGTCATGACCAAGAAGGAGTTACAGATGATTTTTTCTATTTTTATTCATGCTTCATCATTGATTCTCATGTCAAGTTTTCTTTGGATGAGATGACAAAGGATATTCTCCGAATACTTAATGTTGTGCTTACCCAACTTTATCCTAATAGTTAGAGGGTGTTACAAGCGTTTCAGCTGGTTTGTAAAATGCTTAACTTAAAGGCGAATATACAAAAATTTTCTTTACTTTTACTGTACTCAACCTGAGAGCAAGGTGACTTGGCTATCCTTAGTCGTTCAAACGAAAAGGTGTGTCTTAGCTTCGGATACAACATTTTATACGCATTTTAAGAGTTCGTTTTTTATAGTTGAAATTGAGGAAGGTGAAGAAAGTATTTTTATGATGGAGAAACCCCGAGATTTCCATTTTATTAGACTAATAGCCCAGCAAAAATAAATTCCATACCAAAATCAATTATGTCGGTTGAGGAACTAAAGACCATCTCGGTCTTAGAGGGGATCTCGAGGAAGTTGTCAACCTGAAAATTCCTTGAACTACACATATCTCCTCATCCTATTGACGAGTTCGATGGTAAGATTTAGTTTATATTTTGTTGGCATATGGATTTTTAACTTTGCTAAATTTTCTTTGTTGTTGCAGAATTAATGGCATCTGCTACTCAGAAGGGAAGAGATTTTTTTAGGTTACTGAGGGAGAGTAAGTTAGACTCTAATGATGAGGCCTAAGATAAACAAGTAGATATCGGTCAACAAAGTACGATAGTAGCAGTTGAAAGCATTGTTCCTCCAACGCCCACTATTATGCAATTGACATCAGCGACCAGGCCATTTGAGGCAGTAAAAAGACAGAAGAAAAAAGAGAAAAGTTATTGTCGACACTCACATTCAAAATCATTGTTGAAATCTCCAAAGAGAAGTCGCCAAGAGGGTGGAGAACCTTCTACTCCTTTGGTTGATGGCTTAATGAGCAAAGATATGAGGGTTTTTGAGAAGATCAAGTTCCACATTTCTAATGAGGAGAAAACTGCTTTTTGCAATTCCATTCCTGAGGAATTGGTAGATACAATGGTTGAGTTTGCTGGCCTAGCAACTCGGTTGTGGTTGAAATGCCAAAGTACTTCTCTTCCACCAAAGTTGATAAGTTGAAGAGGGATTTTAAAGTCTCTCTAAAAGAACTGGAGGAAACAAGAAGTTCCTTAAAAACTTCTTCAAAGGCAAATGAAGACTTATCAAATAAGCTCAAGATTTTTGTGGATGTCCATTCTTAATGTAATGTGGTTAAGTCAAGATAGATATATGGATTTATTTTGTTAAATGAGAATATGTTCATTTGAGATTGTGTAGATTCACAGTTGGAAGGGTCATCTAACAAGTGCTAGCCTCTGAGTCTAACTCAATGCACGAATCTTTCGGAAGTAGAGAGTCAAGTATCTTTGTATTTGAGTCAGTATATGGATGATATGAGTTATTGTAGAAATGTGATAATGACAATGTGATGCGTGAGATGAAACATGAAAGTCTGATGTTTGTAGTTTGGTTGAGATAGAAATTTAATTATGAATATACATTTTTTAAACTCTCTAGCTTACCCTTATTTTTATGTGGTGTTTGTTTTATTTTTAAATATGTGATGATTGTGTGTTACACGTGAGCAAAGGATTTGATAGGTCGTGTGTTTCCTCATTGAGCTGATGGAGAAATTTTATTTTATTTTGTGATTGTATGAAGATATTTTTATTAAATCTCATGCAGGGTTTGAAATACTTTGATGAATGTATCGAGATTTTTTTTAGGCTTATTATAGAATTTCTATACGATATAAAGTTTCTATTATATGAAAAATATGAGATGTTACACTTTGAAAATGTATTATAGTTAAATCATTGTAAAAGTTTATATTGTAAAACATTGTTGTACTCCTTTTCCTTAACTTGGTTTCTATACATAAGGAAAATTTTGCTGACAAGATTTTAATATGGCATATTATAAAATAAAATAAAATTTTATTTTGTTGAGAACTACCCATATCTTATAATTGAAGTTATTTAATGTACATAATCTAAAATTAATGGTTATCAGGTTGTCCAAAAAGTAAAACAAAAATACAATAGGAGCAAACTTAGTACAGTTCATTAGTAAATTATATTATATTGATAAATTATATTACAAAAACATAAGTTCTAGTCATCGACTAGCTCCCCGTCAACAACATTTTTAGCCAAGTCAAATAGGTTGACATCCATCAAAGGCGCAAACAAAATAGTTTGGCATATGGCCTACTTGAAACTCTCGGTATGCCCCTCTAACCTAGTCTTGACAAGCTTTATGTTCTTTACTTTCAAGAATGCCTCGTTCTTACGTAGAGTTTCAATTTCTTCCAATAATTGGTTTGCACTAGTCTCGACTTCTTTAGATTTCCTTTTACCTCGTCAACCATCTCCAAACACCCTTTTAGCAAGCCAACCTCAACCTCTAAACTTTTTATCATCCTTTAACCTTGAACAATCTTTAAATTCTTAGCTAAAAAGGTGAGATTGTGCTTGGCCTTTTCTTTTCCCACTCTTGGCTTCTTTTTTTCCCAATCTAGATTTTTCTTCTCCAACTCTTGTAGTTTAGAAATCATTTGAGCATTGTCAACATTTGCTCCAGTCACGTCCAAAATTTATTTTATACATATATATATATGGTTTATGTTATAAGATTATAAATACATATTCTTGGATTTTTATTCTCAAGAAAATTACGCTGTTATGTTTTGAATTATTTTAATTCCCATGAGTATGTTATAAGTAGTAATAACATGGGTTATTTTCTTAAATATAATAGTGCGGATAATCATAAAGTGTTCGGATTCATTTCATTTCCTGAAATCCCTGTTAACCGAATTCTTTGTTTCTATATATTCCTAGAACAACTATGTTTACACTTTCAATATACAGCCTATTTTCTCCAACCATTTATTTAACAAAGAATAATAAGATTGAAGTGAAGAGAAATACGTATATATATTATTAATCTCATAAAATTTACCTATCATACAACTTATCAAACTTATGCTTCAATATATATATATATATATATATATATATATATATATATTATAAAAGTTTACATATTATACAGGCTTCATCACATCGGTGGAGCAAACAAGTTAATTATTGGATTGTTGTGGATGGTAGGTGGCATGAAGAACGTAACCACTACAGGTCCTTCTAGTGTTAAAGGTACATCTTCAAAATTTGTGAAGGCAAAAACTGTAAAGGCTACAACCTGGAATGTAACCGAATTCTCTGTTACATTTGTCCTTCATTCCCAAGGAAGAAAGCTGAAATATTTGCAAAGAAAGATTGTGCAGGATTTGGCGCATCCATTATTGTTGCTTTATCATGCATTCATAATTTAATATAAAGAGAGAGAAAAGTGAGATATACAGTTCTAAAAAAAAATCTTTTTATTTTAAAAAAACTTAAATGTTATTTCCATAAAATTTTAACATATATAATGAAATACAACAACAGTGAATAGTCAGGATAAATGAGCGATTAATATCAACCTTCCTTCAATAATATATAATCTCCAGCTCATTTGAAACCTCAGGGAACAAGTTCCTCCAACCGCAAACCATATTCATAAATTACATCATGATCATGGGTGTGAAATAATAATAATAATAATACTAATAAACATTAAAAATCATACTTAAGAATCAATATCAACATGAAATATAATAAAGATTAACGTGAGGCTTGGGGTATCCCATTGTAAAAAAATATTTTAAAAAATAAAAATAGAAAGTATATCTCCTTTCTCTTTACCTTGTTTTTGAAAAATGATCCTGTAAAGGTGAAAGATCTGGTGAAAGTGAGCGTTGTTTCTTGAAGAAAGTTATTAAAAAACTTGATGGTTTCTTTCTCAGGAGTCTCTTCTCTTTCTACTCAGCTCCCTATCTTAGTTTTGGTTCCATGTTTGGCTTTAAATAGGGAATATTTCCATCCATATCCAATGTTTGCATTTAATGTAGGACTTGATATCGTCACATTAAATGACGTAAACCATGAGCATTTGTCCTTTAAGCAACGTGATTTTGATATCGTCACATTAAATGACGTAAACCTTGAGCATTTGTCCTTTAAGCAACGTGATTTTTATCCCATACATTTAATTCTTACTGTAGTAGGATATTATTATTTTAATATATATATATATATATATATATATATATATATATATATGAACAAAGTGATCAAGAGATAGACGCACAATCATAAATA
>Ga0209700_108567_pt1 | contig 12931 bp, 2 predicted proteins | sample SiratroredBW_FD_187528 | JGI IMG/M metagenome (GOLD analysis project Ga0209700, IMG submission 187528) | Root nodule microbial communities of legume samples collected from California, USA - Siratro red BW (SPAdes) (version 2) | ecosystem: Host-associated > Plants > Roots > Nodule | place: USA... | reverse complement strand
TTTATGCGTTCTGATTCGTCAGAAAAAAAAAAAGAAAAGAAAAAAAGGTGAAAGATAGTTCTACAAGTTACGCCTTTGTTTGCCTACAATCGGGCAATGTTTTTTACACTCAGGTTCATTTTCTAGGATTCACTATTGTTATAACTTATATAGAAAATTTAAATAATTTTAATTATTTAATAAGTTAATTATGTTTTTATATTTTTAAAATATAATCTTCAAAATCACCCATAATCCTGTATTGATCGAGGTCAATGGTTGAATAATCAACAAACTACAGCAGGAGAATGAAAATATAAAAAATTGATGAATATAGAACTACCACGTCCAAAAATAAAAAGGAAATATTATATCAATAACTGTAAGTTATATTTTGAAAATAAAAAATCTTTAACATGGACTTAATGTAATATTCCAAAAATGTATATTGTTTAATATACAGTGAATCCAACAAAAAGAATCAAATTTTCAAAATAAAGTCTACACTCTTCCACATAATCCTGCATCTGCATTTATATTTGGTCATGTACATAGGACAATCATCGTAGTTTACAAAACAACAAAAAAAACAAGGGTAAACTAGTGAAAATAAAATTTTATAATATAATCAATACACGCAAAAAGAGAAAATCATATTAGCTATTCACAAGAATTTCTTAAAAGATTAACATATAAGTTTCAATACTAAATACATGTAAATAAAACAGAATATCTCAGTCATAAGAATTTCTTTAAAGTCTAGCATATCAAGTTTCAATACAAGTTTTCCGTTTTCATTTCAAGTACTCATGTCAAACGTCATACATAAAGGTCTCACATAGATCACATCAATACATATCGGCCACACATAGACCATATCACACATATAAGCCACACATTGACCTATCATCTTCCTGAAAACCAATTAAGTATGCCCCTACCAGAGACTAACATCTAATCCAATACCCAAGACTTAAATTCAGCAATTCTAAGAGAAAGGATCAATCCAATACCCAAGACTTAGATTACCATCGAATCTAAGAGAAAGGACTAATCCAATACCCAAGACTTAGACTGTCATTCGAATCTAAGAGAAAGGACTAATCCAATACCCAAGACTTAGACTGCCATTCGAACCTAAGAGAAAGGATCAGAGTAAGCTCAAACATCCAATACCGAGTCTCACCAGCGGTCCCGGTGTGTATGAACTCCCTCACAGCTTCTCACCACCTGATATCTTAGTCTATGTGACTTAGATAATCAGTGAAGCTTGAGGATCTCTGTTAAACATAGGCGTGCTATACTTAATGTACACAAACAAGCACAACTTATACATTATCCCAAATGTATGACATCAACTTCATCATTCAATCATTCACATCAATACTCTTTCAAACCACAAATCATATTATGCAAGTATCTTTTCATCATCAAAACAATACTTCATTACTCAAAACACAGTTAAGTTAATCATACTAAGTCAAAATAAACAATCAAATTCATTCAAAAACAATTCTTCAATCAATCATGCATAAAGGCATATTTTATTCAATAACTGATCTCAAACTTCTAAAACATTTCAAAGTCTTATCACAAGTCATATTCAATCCATCAAACAACAATCAAAAGTTCTTGCATACTATCTTCTAACATCATTACTCAAATAAGGTCTATTAATCACACAAAAATCAAGATAATCAAACTTATTCAGTGCTCAAGGACCAGTCAAACCTGCAAGAAAGACTTGAGCACTGATCATACATATTCAAGTTTTTATCTTTGAGTTCAATTTAAAAGTAACTAAATAGTTTAAAAATAAGTTACTATCTTCCTTTACATGATGAAAATTCCCCAAAATAATTCCTCCAAACTAGTTAGTGGCAATAACTCAATCTTTAGGGATCTAGAATAAGTCATCAGAACAAAACCAAATTTCAGTATAATCTTAATTAAGTTGAGAGAAATACTTTTCTCAACTGTCCCTACTAAGATTGATGACAAAAACCTAAGGAAAAACAGAGATTAAGGGATATTTAGAGCAAATATGGACTTACTATGTTTGAAATTCTGATCGGTTAGAAATGATCCTTAACTCCTCAGGTACTGCAGGGTATGATCAGATTCTAAAACAGATGACGTATGGAGGGAGAAAAGTTAGAGAGAAGGGAGAGAGATTTTGAGAATGGAAGAGAGAGGCATGGAGGAGAGAGAAAAAAAGAAAATATGCTTCTGGAGGTGCAGGGGCGTCACACTTAAATTATAAAATAACAGTATTTCCTTAACTTGATTTCCTAAAATTCAATTATGGAAACAAATACATAAAGTCACTATAAATATAACTGAATTATTGTAGAATTAAACTTTAAAAATATTGAATTGAATTAAATTATATAATTATTCACATGAATATACACCGCAAGAGAAAGTTATTTAAAGATCAATTTTTAGCTAACAAATAAAATGGTTGCTAATTATGATTAAATTAGTTACCAAATCAAATTTTGGTTGCTAAATAAGTATAAAATAAAAATAATGGTTGAATTTAGTGACCAATTAAGTCAAGATAATTGATATTTAATATTAGCTACAAAAGTTTTAGTGACCTATACAATTATATTCTAACTAGTAATTATTTTTATTTTATACTTATTTAGCAACCAAAATTTGATTAGGTGACTATTTTGGTAACAGTTAACAACCATTTTATTTGGTAGTTAAAAATTGATCTCTAAATAACTTTTTTTTGTAGGGATAATTAAATTATTAAAACTAACTGAATTGAATTATTTGAACTATTATTAATAAATATTGTTCTAAATTATATTTTCAAATTTATAATAATTTAGTTTACCTATGAGACATAAATTTTCTAAAGATAAATTTTAAAGAATAAAAAATTATAAATAGATGATAGAAAATTATTTTTCATTTAGTTAGAAATTCACCTTTATTTTTTTAATTCTTTTTAAAGAAATTTGACTATGATTGTTAAATTACATCCTTAAAGATAACAATATAAAGAAATATCATAGATCAATAATAAGTGTGTTTTGGTAAGTGATTTAATCTTTATTAAGACTTTTATTTGTTTATTTTCTCGTCTTTAGCTACTTGGTACGGATAGATATTGTTGGTTCAGGGTTTATCAGTAAAATATATACTAGATATGTAATTGAGTTTATATTGAATTCCCAAGAATTTGAAGTAAAAAATGTACAATGTCCTTTTTAAAAGTTTTGCCAACATTTTTATGTTGGACACTCTTGAATAATTTTGTCACTTAATATAAATACAAAGCTTTATGTTGAACCTAGGATATCCAACATAACAGTTCATTTAAACATTGTACAATATGTTTTTGTTGTAATTATAACACAGACAAATGTTAGTGATTTTCTTCCTCTTTTGGTGGTGGTAAAAGTATTCTCGTTCCATCTCTTTGGTCCATTTATCATGGTGGATGTTTCTCTGCAATCCTATTAAAACATCTCTTGGTGGATTTATGTTATTAAGATTAGTGCTCTATATTTCCATTTCATTATTCAAATTGAAATTGTGGTTATTTGTAGGGATTTTAATCATGACCACGCATTAATCTCTCCATAGAATGTTATTAATGTTGAAATTTTGGACTCTAAATTTGAAGTACATTGTGTTATTTAGTTTTGTAAGTTAATAATTATGCAATTGATTTTTTTTCAATATTAGTAAACATAATAAGTTGTTTAAAATTGTAATTTACACTTCAGGAATAGTAACAAATATAAAGACGATCTAAGAGTAACTAAATTATTTTAGACATTAAATTGTTTAAAATTTTATGGATTAAATTATAAGAAATTTAAAAAATGTACAATATAAAAGTTAAAAGAAAAATATAGTTTAGATCTAATGGATTTTAGAAGTAAAATGTTTTAATTTGTTTAAAAATATTTTAGTTGAAGTTTAATAAATATGTATGTTTGCTTGATGGACTTCTTTTTTTTATAATAATTTCATTTGTATTTAATTTTGTTTTCATGTATACATTAAATAATCTTAGTTTCTATTTGAGATTTAATACAAATGATTACACATTAATCAAATCATTTATATTGGATTTTGAGTTATATGATTGGACAATTTAGAAAATTTATCTTTTACACCCATTACATCTATAGTCTAAAATTTGGTATAATATTATTTCAAATTATTGAATGTTATCTCTCTAGTGTATATTTGATTGTCGGGTATTTTTTATGATCACTTTCATTTTATGTATTTTAGAGATCAATGTAAAATGATGAAAAATTTAATTAAATTGAAGATAATAAACCTAGTAAGTGTTAGCAAAATCATGAAAAATGTTATCCTAAATAGGTAGGGTCTCACCTATAATTACAAAATTAATAATCACTTTACATGATTAATGTAATAAAGTGAAAAAAAGGAGTTCATATGAATTCTTTCAATGTGCTAAACAAAGTGGAAAACACGTGGATGAGATGTATTATTATACATGCATTCATTATCTAAATAAAATGGACCAAGAACTTGGGAAGATATGTGGTTACATGTTTACCTTTGGTATTGTAAAAAATTATACAATACAAAGGCGACAAGCTAGGAGAAAATTTGTGATTGATCATAATAATGATGTTGAGATGGAAAAATTTGAGGATGATCCATAAATTAAATTTTAACATATTACCAATGTTAAAGATGAAACTCTTTTATGTACACTAACAAATATTTTCCTATAATACATTAGAGATTATTGAGAGAACCTCTATATTAAATATTTCAGTCATTCAAGTTGTAAATAGTATTTTTTATATATGTTTTCTCAAGTTAAATTTCAACTAATAATTTGCGTTGAGTATATCAACAAATTGAGTACGAAGCATGAAAAATCAAAAGTACATACATCAATCCACAAGTTTAAAAACACAAAAAAAATGTAGATTTATTAAGATGCATACTTTTATTATTATTATTATTATTATTATTATTATTATTATATATAATTCAATTTTTAAAGATAAAGTTAATGAAAAAGCTCACTTAATTTTTTAAAAATATTTTAATATACACTGTTATATTAAATCGAAAAGGAAAAGAACACATTTTAGAAATATTAGAAAGAAAAGAAACAAGTTAAATAATAAGTTGAAGATGAAAAGATGAAAGGAGTAGTTATGTCATCCCATTCACAGTAAAATTAACCGAAATAAAAAATATTTTAAATATTAAATGGCACGAAAATATTTCATAAAAAATATATTTATAAATACTCAAATTTATGAAGTCTCTCAGCTTACTTAAATCAAGTTTAAAGAAATACTTAGATATATCCATTAAAAAAAGACATTTAACTGGTAGAATAATTAAACAAAGAATTAGAAATAAATTATAAAAATGGTAGAATAATTAAATAAAGAATTAGAAATAAATTATAAAAAGGGAACTGGTAGAAGAATATGAGAGAAGAACATTGGAAATATTTCAAATAATGAGACATGAGCCAAACCTATGTATGAGAATGACATCACATTCAATCCAAAATCTTAAGACATTAGATTTGTGAGTCTTTTTTTTTATATGTTGTCACTTTCTCATTTTTACCTGATGAGACTTAAACCTCACACTTGAATATCGAATATAAACAATATAAAATAAAAAACGAATTATAATATTTTTTTTAAACCATATCACTTTGTATTTCATAGTTTAGAGAAATAGAAACATATATCACTGTTAATTATATCATCCTAATTATATTTAGGAGGTTTCTTTATTTTAATCTTTTTACGCTACTTCATGGAAGCACAAGAAGCTAAGAAGCTAAAAATGTATTATATATATATAATTGATGTAGTATAAATCAAGAACAGAACCAAGGTTGGTTAGAGACTGACCGGAGACCTAACATAAGACACCTAGAGAAAGAATGTAACGTTGTCTTAGGACACATGGTCGTTTGGCTGCAAGCTCAAAATAGACAAACAATTAAGGCCCTTTGTCACTTTCATCAACTTCTTTTCATTTATCTTTGAATTTAAGAAAATGTGAAAATTAAAAGTTTGGTAACAACGAGTCACCACAGTTTCCTTGCAACACATGCAGATCCTAAAATATTGTTATTTATTTATTCCCCGTGACGCTGAAGAGTTATCCTGAACATTGATTTCACGAAAGATCTCCTATTATTTGTATTATTATGATTAGGCTTATGGTATTAAGCAACACAAAAGGACACATTAACGGCAAGACTTATGTTTTATATATAATTTATGTTAGTAAAGTTTGTTGGATCTTGTATTATCTTTTATTGGATTTCTCTTAATTTTATATTTGAGACGTCCATATTTAATCTAAAGAAGTGTATCGAAAAAGTTATATCTATTTTCAAATTGATATATATATATATATATATATATATATATATATATATATATATATATATATATATATATATATAAAAGAAAATACAAATCTTATTTTACAATGCACTTTTTAATATGATATAGTAAGGTTTATTTTGACTTATTATATCTTTAAATAAATATTTATTAAATTAAAATAAAACTTATTTACAAAAACTTTAAGAATATATTTAAACCTAATTTGAATTTTCTCATTTTGATTGTAAGGTGCATGATAATGGATCGGTGGCGGTGGCGGTGGCGGTGGCGCGTGGGAGAGTGAAACTGATGAGAGTGAAAGAAGGTGAGATAACAGAAAACACTTGGAAATGAGAGGGAAAAATTAAGGAAAAAAAAGCATTTGAAAATATATAGGTTTAGTAGGGTCCACATAACATGACAAAGCGCGTGAACGTGGCCCCCATTGATCATTCAAACTTCAAAGGGAGAAGAATAAACCGCGCGACTTTCGGAAGGTGGGTGGGTCGTAACTTTTCCCTTACCCATATAACTTATTCTTCTTTATTATATAATAAAATAAAATTATAAAACACCTTTTCTTAATCACATTCATTTATCTCTCTTCTATTTTTTTTACTCATTTATATTATAGCTTGTAATAATAAGTTGATTATATTATTTACTGAGTGAAATCAAGTTTTAATATTTTAAATAATATTTGGAGCTCAAACTTTAATTATGGATGAATGTGGTTTACAATGTTTGTTTATAAATAATTAATGATATTGTTTTTGTAGAAACTAATTATGAATTGTGCGGTGGGAATTAATGATATATTATAGTGGAAAAAAAAGCTTTCATATTCTCAATTTTAGAGATGAGAACATGCAACTTTTTGGTTTGATTTAAAATATGAATAATGTATATTTAACATGATTAAAGTATCTAAAAAAGTAACTACTTTAATTAGACTTTACCTTTATTTTAGAAATAAAAATAAATAAATGTTTGTACTTTTATTCCAAATATGAGCTGGTAAACGTCAAATTTAGTGACTCTTTGTTTTGTTATTACAAACATTATAATATTGTTGATGCCTTTTCTTTTAATGTAAATTTTACCATTACTTCTGCACACGGAATTTTTCAATATTTAATAATTTCAATCATGCTCCTTATTTTTAATTTATTTAATCTGTTATTATTTTTCATACAATAATATTAAATTTATCCTGATACACTATTTATTGAGATAAAAATGTCTATAGAATTTTTAAGTATTTCAAATAAGTTGTTTGAATTTAGAAAAAAAAATGTCATATAATTTTTTGAAAATATTAACTTTTTAAATCTGTGAAAAACAAAAGATATTTCTTTAAAGTTATTATAGTTTGAAAATAATATTTAGATTATATTTACCATTTATTTCCTTGAAATACTTCATAGTTTTGTTTTTAGTTTTTAATCTAAATTTTAATTGATTTTTGTTCATAATTTTGTCTTCATTTGTTATCGATAAAAAAAGGTTTTTTTTTATTTCTTACATTTTTTTAAATTATATAAAGTTTTCATACCAGTTAGGAATTGATATTATATTAATTTATAAATATTTTTATTTCTTAATCTTTCGTCAAAATCCAAGAGAAAAAAAAAGAAGTTAATAAATTGTAAAAACTGAATATTTACTCTAATAAGAAGTATGTTCAGTTATCTTGATTTAATCGTCTTGGAGAGCATGTGTATAAGTCATTAGTATAGACTTATAAAGTTTGAGTTTTTCTCATTTAAATACTCATAATCACTCTTTAATATTAATTGAAATTTATGAAAATTATAAATTTTTGTAAGACTCGTTTATAATTTAATAAACATTTATTAGAATTTTTTATTTCTAAAAAAATAACAATTGATAAAAAAATATATTACAAATTTTCTAAAATGTTTTACTATCACTTTTTGTTCAGTTAAACGAGTAAGCTTGATCAAGCACTTGATGAGTTAGGTTCAAAAATATTACTAACTAAACTCATTTCAGTTATTTGTGGAGTTTAAGTGTTGATAAACTAAAATACCAAAATTTATATATTTATAGTTCTAGATAGGTAAATCTATTCCCAATTTGATTAAATAATATTAGTTAAGCTGAAGTATATTTTTAGTTATGATAATATAATTGTTTTTAAGTATTACTTTCGTTTCCATTTATAAGAAACAAAAAATTATTTGTTTCTCTTTTTTTTTTACAAGAAACATTCTTCTATTTGTACAACAAAAACATTGGTCTATTTCTAAACTTATTTCTTGCTAAATTGGTTATATAACACAGAATTGTTAAAAAGTGTATTTAGGAGACATTTATATATTTCTCTGTGCGTGGTAAGTTGAGCAAATCTTAGTCTTATTTATTAAATAAAAAATATTTTTTTTACACTGCATCAATTAAGAAATGCTTAGCAACAAAAATATTTGTTGCTGAAAATATATGTTAATTGAATTAATAATAATCTCATTAAATATAACTAGAACTTAATGTAAGAGCATTTTAGAATAATACTATAATTTATACTATCATTACTTAAAAACAACTAACTTAACTATTTTCACTGGTCTTAGCAAAAAAATCTTAAAAATAATCAATGCGGTATTTCTTTAAGCAATTTCTATAATTTGTGGTTTTCTGGCATTAGTTTTTGTTGATGTTTTTTTTTTTCACATAATCTTTTATCATCTTTTTTATAAATATAATCAATTTTATTAGTTGTTGTAATAAAAAATTAGAAATATTATAAAAATTAATGAAATAAAATTATTTGATGTATATATTTTTTACAATGTGAAATCATTATTATAATAATTACTTTATAGGTCTATATGTCTTTTATTATAATAAAAAATGCGCTTGTGTTTTCAATAGTTTGAATAATAATAATAATAAATTGAGATTAAAATAATAAAATAAGTATATTAGATAACCAGTGACATGTTTAATTTTAATGTGGGTTCCTTAAATTATAAACCAAACACTTTCTCTTGCGGATAAATGAAAAGAAATGTTTAAAATTCCTTATAACCTCCAATGTCGTCGTCACGTCGAGTGATTCAAAGTATCATATTTTTTTTTCTTTTGTTAATAAAATATAAGTTGTTGATATAAGAAATATCAATGAAACAAAAATTATCTCTTTTTCGAGCTTTTATATATATTAAGTTTCATTGAAGATTACATATAAAAATATATAATTGATATGATATAGTGATAAAAAAATAGAACTTAAAATGATTTTCATGATAATTAATTGAACAACATTTGCATATTTTAAACGACAACGTTTGCAGAAAAAAAAAAATCACATTTTAAATTTGTTTATATCGATATAACTTTTATTTCCCGAAAATTATATTATTTGTGTAACGTTTGGGATACTAACGTAGGTGGAGCCTTGAAAATGGAAGATGTTTGGTTCAACGTGAGGATGTAAGGAACAAAGAACACAAGACAGCGACTTGAGAAAATATAACTTAAGACGTGGTGCAAAATAAAAGGATCAATTGTGAATGTTTATACTATGTGCTCTCAATAGTCATAATCGATATTTTGGTTAGAACAAATATTAAATTGCTTTCTGCATCATACAAACTGCTTTCTGCATTTAATAAATATTTAATATATTAATAATATCTTTATCATTTTTATTTTTAAATTTATTTATTAAATAATCTTTTCTTTCTCTTGCACAAGCTTGCTTAATTGACTCACGCCCTTAATGGAATCACTACTAAATTGGAAAATAAAATTGATAAGGATATTATTGATATGCTAAAAATTTTGCTAAGTACAGAAAGCAGTTTGTATTCTTCATGAAGCAATTGCCTTTAATATTATATTTTATTACATTAATAATATAATGTGTTTATGTGTATGGATAAAAACATGAGAATTGGATAATTTTTAAATTACAAAAATAGGTATTTTTTTAAAAAAAATATGCATTTGGGTAAGTTGTAAGTCTTTCGTGGAAGTACTGCCTTAAAGAAGAAATCATTCTTTTAAACAAAACTTCACTTTTATTTTATTTCTTTAAATATGAATTCATATTTTTTAATACGACTTTGCTAATTAAAGTTTCTTTAGTAGATTATGTAGAAGTAATACGAGTTAATGTGACTTTGATTTATTATTATTATTATTATTTATTTGAAATTGTGTTTGTATATACGATTTTTCAACTTTTTCAAAATAAATTTGATAGTTTGGGAATTGTATATTTATTTTATTTTTAAATTAAAGGTGAAAAATAAGAATTAAAAATTATTAAATAGAATTTATTATACATAAAAATAATTAAAATATTACAGTTTATTATCTTCATTTTCTAAATGAAAATTTACCACAATTATGACTTCTGTTAAATTAACTTTGTGGGAACCAATTACAAATAAGCAAAAATAGTAATTCATTTTGTCAAAATAAAGATCATAATCTTGAAAATATATAATGAAAATCACAAATTGTAGTTTTTCATTTTTTGTATAATTACTTCTACTTCATTCATTTTTTAAAAGTTTGACCTTTAATTTAAAAATAAAACAAATATACAATTTCTAAATTATTAAAATTTTTAAAAATAAAATAAAGTCAAGTTTTTAAGCATGATTTCATGTAAATAAATAAAAATAAATGAATTATAGTTATATTAAGACATACTAGTTCTACGTAATCTATTAAAAATTAAATAATCAAAGTCATATTAGATAATACGAGTTCATATTTTAAAAAAATGAAAACCAATTTGGAAGTAGAACTTTTCTTTTTTTTTTTTAGGTTGAATTTTAAATATGTCATTTTTATAAATTACCCATTTTGAATATTTTCTTAAAAAGTTACCTCATTCACATGTAAGTACTTGTTCTTTGTCAGTTTTAGACTATATGGTATTGAATAATAAATATTAAATTTCAAGTTGATTTTTAAGTATAAAGACCAGAAATTTAATTATTTTATAATTCATTTAAAAAAATATTGCCTCTCTATAATTATTTTATTTGAATTCTCTATTTTTATAGCCAACCTCATAATTGATCAAAATAGTTCTATAGAAGGTGGTCAAGAGTAAAATAAGTTTGTCTAATTGAAATTTTCATATGAGTAAGCTTTTCTAAATGTTATAGATGTTTTACTCATCTTTTAACTTTATTGCATAAGTCTAATTTAGTGCCTGCATGGGAAAATTTATTGGTAAGTGTAACAATCTAGAAAATCTGTCATTTGAGTAAAATGGTAGAAGTGAAATAAACATTTGATTATTATATTATTAAACTAAAAACGTGTATTTATAGAAAAAGTAAATAGTCAAGTCTCATTTCAACTCAAGCCATCATCTCTCTAAAACCCCTAACTTCTTTTCCTCTGACTTCTCTCTAAGTCTTTGCTTCCATACCTCATCAGTTTCTCAAGCGGAGCCCACCGTTGGACTCGTGGCGGAGAATAGAGCAAGTCTATCCGATCATAACCTCCGTTAGAGTAAGTTCATTTTCTGCCCCTTTTCTTTAGAGCAGATTTAGGTTTTTGTTTTTCCTCTGCTTACTAAGCTCGCATGTGGCATCTGAGCCATCAGACGGTGCCTCTGTGAGCTCAGTTTCCTAGTGTGTTAGTCTGATCGTTGATTAGAGGTCCTTTGGTGCAGATTCGAGTTCCTGAGGATCTTAAGCTTTTGGGAGTGTTAGAGAGAACTTTCACTACGATTAAGGTAAGGGAGGCTAACCTTAGTGCTTGTTTGATTTACAAATTTAAGTCTTGAATAGAGAAGTTAATGATTGTAGTAGTTGTACAATTTGTATCTGGTAAAGTTTCCTGCAGATCTCAAATGTTGAATTGAATGTTGTATGTATGAGATAGTTGTGTGAAAATTGATGATGTGTTGATCTGTTGAATAGATAATTTGTGCTAGGGTAGATCATTCATCGTGTATGTGACTTGATTTTCACCCAATTTAGTCATCTGAGACATGCATGGTAACTCTGATATAGTGAATTCTATTGATTTTTCTGCATAATTCGCCCAGGAGACATCATCTCGCCCAGGCGAGAATAGTTTCGAGTAGCAAGTATGCTCTCTAGACTGTTTTCGCCCAGGCAGAAAATTACTCGCCCAAGCAAGAAAGTAGTTCGCTCAAGCGAGGGTACACTCGCCCAGGCCAGAAAGCTCCTGGAGTAAGTGTGCTCTCTGGAGTGCTTTCGCCTAGGCGAGAAATCTTTTGCCAAAGCGAGGAGGTATTCTCGCGCAGAGTATTTTCGCTCAGGCGAAAATAGACCTTGCTCTCTGAACTACTTTCGCCCAAGCGATAAATTTTTCGCTCAGACGAGGGGTATTTTCGCCCGGGCGAAATTGGTTTCGCCCAAGCTAAAAAAATAAAAAATAAAAAAAAGTAATTTTTTTTTGGCTTTTTGTTTCTGAATGTTTAACTCTTTTGGAATGCAATGTATGTATTTAGTAAAACCAATTAATTGATAATTTAAGTTTAATTATATTGATAGTTTAGTGATTTCTTTAAATGTTGAGATTGAAGTGGAGATTGAGATTTATAAGTG
>Ga0209700_108563_pt1 | contig 12937 bp, 11 predicted proteins | sample SiratroredBW_FD_187528 | JGI IMG/M metagenome (GOLD analysis project Ga0209700, IMG submission 187528) | Root nodule microbial communities of legume samples collected from California, USA - Siratro red BW (SPAdes) (version 2) | ecosystem: Host-associated > Plants > Roots > Nodule | place: USA... | reverse complement strand
TATATATATAGATATATATGTATATATATATATATATATATATATATATATATATACCTGTATATAAATTTTCAAAAAGCTTTTAGGAAAAAAAAACATTCAATAGCAAAAGCCATAGAGCAAAGAAAATCACACCTTTTCAACTATGTAGACTCCAAAGTATCTCCCATTATATGATCTTTGGGAAGAGCCAAAACTTTAGATTTCTATTGTGCAAATTTTCTCTATACAAAATGGCTTCTTATATACTAAAACCTTCATATGTTGACTTCAATAAAAAAAATAATATATATATATATATACATATAAGTTGGCATTTTATATTAAGATTGAAAAAGAATTCTTGACATTCCAGGATGATTCAGATTATATATATCACTATAATTGGGTCCTTCAATTCCCTTTTTCTATCATTTTGTTAGATTTTTATATTTAGGCCACCCTTTTTCCTTTTACCACTGTGACTCAACATTCATGCATGGTCTTAAATTTCCAAAAGACTTCAATTTCTTTATCTCAATAATATTATTATTGTTATTGTTGCGTGGACCACAGATATAAGACCACCTACGATAGGTTATTGAGAAAGACATTAAATAAAATTACTTGGTAATAAATAATTCTTCTTTCGGACTTTTTTTTTTTGCATATAAGAAAATATTAAGGGCGTTTTTCTCCTAATTATAATACAGAATGTTTTAAAACGTATTAATTACTAATTATTTATATTTTATTTTATTATGTAGTTTATTCTAACGAATGCTCACATATTCCCCCGTATCAATGACTAGTTTAATAGGGAGAACTTTTACATAAAGGATTATCATTTGGTATATTAATTAGGTTTAGTTTCAAGTTAACCAATTGTTATAGGTGATAATTATATGCACGTCTTAAATAAAGTAAGATTTGGATTGATTTTAAATCTTAAAATAATATTTGATCAAGAAAAAGTCATATTTTGTAAGATATCAGTGTTTAATTATCACTTTGAAATATGTTATGAATCATGTAAAAATATTGTAAAAACTTTAAAATATTAAGAACTCAAATTACCGTACCAATTCTTTTGGTTGTTAATTGTTGATTTTACTTGTAACGGGAGATAATTTTTGAATTTTTGGTTAGATAAAAAAGAGGAATAAAATAAGGGGAAGAATTTTTTTTAGATGCTATTAATTAAGTGAAGAAAAACAAGTAAACCAATTTTTTTTTAAAGTTCTCTTTCTTCTTTTACATATTTATTTTTTCTTAAACTAAACAATAGAACTTTCTAATTAAAAAAAAAATATTTTTTATCTCCATGATTTCCATAACGGTAAATAGTATGACTGGCTTTATTAGGTTTAGGGTTTGAAGTGAAGATATTCCATTCTCATTGATGAGCATTAGCACATCATTCCAACTAATGAAAACTTGATGATAAGAATTTGTCCCTAATTTTCAAAGCCATTTCCAACCTTTGAAGAGCCATTAATATTAACTCCTGCTGCCGGCTGCAGTGTCATAGAAGAAAACATTCCACCATTAAAGGACCTTTGCATTACCTTAATTTTCTATGGGTAACTTTAATGGCCGGCAATGTGAGGTTGAAAATATTATAATTTATGGCATATGAAGTTGCTCATTCAAATGTATGTTATGCCACTTACTTAATATGCATATTATTATTGTGATAAAACTATAATTTTTATTAAAATATGAAATAAATAATACTTGTAATAATGTATATAAATTTTATCCATTGTAGTACAATTAGCAGTATTCAATTTGTCTTGAACATTTTTTTCTTCCAAAATCATGTCCCTAATATTAATAAAAAAATACTTTTATTTTTTATTTAATTCTCTTAATCTCCTTTTTCATCAATATATTTTATTGTTTTCATTTTTGTTCACTACTTATGTGAATAGTTAAAGTAACTTTATATATAAGGCAAGTTGGACAAAAATATCAATGCATTTTACTTCAAGTTAAAAAGACTATTCACAATTAAGGGTATGAATTATGAGAAAAATAATTAATCAAAGAGACATTTTATATTGAATCTTACAACTAGAACTAAAAGCAACTTCTAATTTGGGTTTTATAGTTCAGTATGTTTATCCAGCTGTGCTTAAAATATTTAATAATTTTAGGTTCTTGAGCATGTGATTTAGCCATGTAATGGTAACTTGAACTCTAGCTGGCATATCGATTTGGCCTGTAAGAAAAAAATAAATACTACAAAAAAAAATGTTATGTAATTGGGACAATCATTTAATGATTAATTCAAAAATATATTCAATGACAATAAAACATAATTTTAATACTAAAAATTCTTAATTTTTAAAACAGATTCTAAATTAATAAATATCTGAATTTTTTATCTCTAAATTAGTTTATACTTAATGAACTTCTTTTACATAATATTTTTTAAAACTTTTGCTTCAATAAGAATGTTTAGCATTAATTTATCAAAGATTAATTGAAGATAAGATGCTATAGACGAACTGCTAGTTTTTGATGCATTATTATGATTCTTACATAAGAAAAACCAAGTGGGTCAGTTTTCAACAGATCTTGGTCAAGTAGTTTGGATTAAGTTGATAACATAAGATCATTTGCACACGACCTTTAATTAGTCGACCTTAATTTTTTTTAATCAGGGACAAAAACATATTTAATCTCTGTGAGACACATAGTTTACCTTCATGAAATGTCAACAGCCTTTCTGTATATGCTACACATCATAGAGATTTGATTAATTTTTCATTTTTTTTATGTAAGATTACTACGCAATTCTAAACAATGTCTATTATAAGCATTTTTTTTAATTACATAAAATTAGTGAAGCTGATAAATAAATTTATTGGACCTTCAATGAAATAAATTTTTAATTGGTGACTATCTACAGTTTTCAAAATTAATTAACAATTATATTCTAGCAGTCGCCTGCCACTTTATTATAGTCTAACCTATTTACATTACAACCCTAATTTGTGAGAAGAAAATTTAAATAAATTAATTAGTAGTAGTTATTGAATTTCTATTCTATTTAATATTTACAAAGTAGAGGGAGAGGAGGAGGTGGACAAGGGTGGGGTGGTGCCGCTAAACAAGGCGTTGGAATGGTTCTGAGATGGTTATTAGTTTACTGGTTAATTAGCATTTCTGATTACCGCAAATGCAGCAATCCCTCCTTTGAAAATAGTTTTTCAACAATATAAGATTTTGATTGAGGGACAAGGCAAATCCAAAGAATATCCATGATTTGATGAAATATTTACATTGTCAATACATTCTAATTGAACTCAAAAACAAAAGAAGAAAGCAAGAGCCAAAGCACAAAAAACAAAGGAAAGGAATAAAATATTTATTTTTATAAGTAAATAATTAAATTAAAAATGAGTGTTCTAACAGTGATACTCAATTTCTCAAACAATTCTATGCTATCAGAATGAAAAGATTCAACAAATTTCAAAGTTGAGAAGTTAGCACAGGGTTGTGTATAACTGCCTACAGTAAATGAAGAAGTGATGATCACTATCTGTTCGATTCATTGTTTCTACTGTATCTGGGTTTGGCACTGTTCACTTGACTATATACCTCTGGCTTTATGGTGCTTGCAAAGGCATTCCAACCTAGAAGGTACGGCATTATATACTGCACAGAAAAGCAGCAAAAGTACAATCAAAATATGAATCAGCTAGCATAAAGGAAAATTGGATTCACTTAAGAAAACAAAATGTTGTACAACCACCTGTTTCTAAATACTATATTTTGTTTATTCAATAAACATAACCAGGAATTTTTCATTCCAAATTATAATAGGATAATGGCAATTAATATTCACTACTAGCGGAAAGAGAGAGACTTAGAAACCATACATTGAAAATTGACCTTAAAACTGCTAGCTGTGCCCTTGTAACCGGGAGATAGATGTTTTCCTCAGTTTCCTCCATGTCCGCAGGTTTTTTATAAACACCTTAGGAAATTGACATAACAGAGTCAGAACTGAAGTAGATATTTGCAGCATTTAATATTTTTCCCTTACATTTCAGGTATTGGCTTAAAAATGGGTAAGCTAAATTATTACTTAAAGTGAGTACATAAAGACTAATTACTGTTAAAATATTGCATCACTAAGATATCGATTAGCAGTTAAACAAAACAGTAAACTGAATCAATCTAAGTGCGCAGAGTATCCAACAACTTCAAGATGGTATGAAAGTAAAATCAGATTGACACAATAACAGCAACAGAAGTTTATGAATAAAGAGAATTACTTAAGCTAAATGAGTGACCAGTAGCATCCAGAAGTGGCTCCAACTTCAAAACTTTTCTGACTTCAATTCCATTGCTGCATAATAACAATACAATTTTCAAAATGCTCTAAAAGATGAAGTCTCAGCAGCCATTACTTAAAAAAGAACAAAAACTCGACAGGTGAAGAGGACACTGATTTAGTTATTTAGTTATTAGTTAATACAGATGAATTCACAGAGAAAGAAACTACCTTTTCGCCTTAGCAATCTTACGGGAAAATTCCCAAGAATCCCTTGCACCAAGGCTAATTACAGTTCCCATTTCACTCACCGAAAGTGAGAATACCTGCACTCAAGCAAAGTTAACAATTACCTCATGTTCTAGGTTCAACAGAATCATAAATTCCAATGAAATCACATCAGCTTTCCTTTATGGTTCAATGGGGGAAGCCCACAAGTGGTCCTATTAAGAGAAGGTTAGAGAGAAATGGAGGCATAGTGTATTGCAAGGTTTGACATTGAATCTGAACACACTCCTTGCATATGTCATTATGGGTAGTTTTAACAACTAAGCTGTCTTAAAGGAACAATGAAATAATATCTTTATTTTTTTTTACTCAAAGAAGGGATAAAAACCAATAGGTTGAACTGGCAATGGCAAACATATAGAAGCATCAATACAATGAACAATGATATATTACGATGAGTTGCTACTTGTTAGTGATAGGATGGCATGAGAAAAGAGACCATAAATAAAATTCATGATGTACTTGATCATGTCTAATTGAAGTCTCATTCAAAAACAAAAAAATAAACCTCCTTAATTTCCTTCATTTCAGTTTTACATAATGGCCTGGTCATGAACTTCTTCAACTTCAAGTTTTACACAAGTCCAACCACTGCATAGATTTCTCCCAAAGCATTCTTTTTTTGTTTAACACCACCTCTAAAATGAACTGTCAGTATTATCCATTAAATTAGCATAATTTCCAACTAATCAAAACTCAAGTTTCCCCAAAGTGACACACACAAAGACGACGTACCAACAATCACTCAAACTGATATCAACACATTTGAAGAGCAAAAACATAGGAATCTTGAATCACCCAGGCAAAACCCCTAAAGTATACCAAATGGATTGTATTTTCTGAGAAATCCTAAGTTCCTTAGAGGAACACTCCCCACTGTCTTTATCTATATTGTAAGTTACATTTTAAACAAGACCTAATGAGAAATTATTACTTTGGTCACACATAATTGAGCGTGGTTAACTCTAAATCTTGAATTTATGTCACATAAATATTCTTGGGGATCATGCCAACATGATGGTCTGGGACAATATGCTAATTTCTCCAATCTAACATGTTGTATTTATCCACACAATGCATCAGTGGACTTGGAGTAGAACATTCACAAGAATACATAACAAATCCTTGTATTTTAGAGAAACCAAAACATTAAGTATGCCAGAAATGTCTGAGTATCTCTCGGACACTCACTTATTTTAACAAGGCACCAAACCTAACTTAATAAGGAAAGTTAACAAAAATGTAAAAGACTAATATATATAATAGTAGAAAAATTTAATATCTCCACCGTACAAAGGTGTCCTCTTAAATACTCACTAACATGATCTGGTAATATTATATTAACATAGAGAAGGAACCTAAAAAGTGGACTAAACAAAAATTTGAGTAACTTAATTATAATATTTTTTTCAAATGTGAACCCCATGACAGTTACCTAAGTATTAGGGTCAATAGAAGAATCTCAAATTACCTGCTTTTGCTTCCAATCGTATATGGATTCTTCAGTACCAACCGAAGGAGCAAACTGGAGCAACATATAACCTTCCCTAGACACCTCAAACGCCCCAGACTGCAAAAACAAACACCAAAACCTTCTGCCATAACTAAACAGTTCACTCACTCTAAAACACACAAACCCCAGAAACTCAGATATCAGAGCTTACAGCTTTCGATTCAAACTCCGGAGGTTTAGGAGTCAAGGTGAGCACACCCTTCGCTGTGTAAACTGAGTAATCTGCGTACACCCTTTGCGGCAATTCTGCAACTGAAAACACAAACACCCATTATTCCACACCCAGTTAAAAAAAACAAAAAAAATGATGAATTTTAGAATTAAGTTGAAGAATAAACCTGTAGGATATTGTGGCAGCGGTGGGAATGGTTCAACGAGGTTGGATTGGTGGCACCTGACAGAGAGTGATGTTGGGAAAATGGAAGAGAAGTTCCGGTTCAACGGAACAATGAACTTGGGAGGAACAAAAGAGTGGAGCGGTAGTGAGTGATGCTTTAAGGTAAGAAGGGAGCGAAGAACCTCGGACATCTTGTGCGTCTACTTCCTCTCCTCCTCTTCTTATCATACTTATATATATATATATATAACCATTAAATTAAACCTAAAATATTTATATTTTATATAAATATGTATAATTATTATATTATATAATTATATAAAATTATAATCATTACTGGTAGAAGATGTTTCCTCTTCTACCTTTATTCAATAATTAAATTTTAAATTCTAAATCCTAAATTTCATGTAAAAGAAATTAAACTGTAAAAGAGATTAGACTAATTCTTATTAAGGAATTATAAGATAGATTGTTAGAAGTACTAATCTACATGGAGCTCAAGTAAATAATATCAAAGCTGAATTTTGGCAGCATTTTAATTCACGCGAAAATTTCTTGCATCCGATCATCAGTGACCTACACCTATGCATCCATTAATTTATAAAAACCCAAAAATATTCTTGAAGTGAAAATAAGTTTTTGGAAAATATTTTTTGGAAATAGATTCTAGATAAATTTTTTCAAAATGTAAATTTTATATTCTGGAATATGTTTTTTCAGAATTTATTTCTAAAAATTATTTTTGAAACACGAAATTTAGATTTTGGAAAAAACTTTCTAAAATTTATTTCTTGAAAGCATTTTCCGAAACGTAAATTTATGTTTCAAAAAATATTTTCCATAAATTTTTCTGAAAGTATTTTCCATAAGCTAATGGAGAGGGTACTTAAGTAATTGTGCAATTGTGATAGGGTGCAAGTAAAAAATGATGGGGTGTAAAAGGTTTTTGCTTAAAATTCATTCATAAGTTGAACTTTTATGTAATATACATCTTTATGCACTTTCAAGTCTTTCTTTACATACTTCCAAAATTTTTAAAATTGTTCAAATTTCCTTAAAATAATAGTATAGAGATGAAAATGCTTCTGCACCTCTAATTTCGAAAATTATTATTCTAGAATAAGGTATTTCGTAACTCAAAAAACTATTCCGGAATGACCTATTTCGGAACTATATATTAAATTCCAAAATAGGTTTTTTAAGTTACGAAACACCTTGTTCCAAAACAATAATACAATGGAAATCCATTATGGAACAGCTAATTTCGGAACTTTGGCTTACGGAATGTCCAATTTCGAAACTCAACCAATAAGTTTCAGAACAAATTGTTTCGTAACACATTCTCACCCCTCAAATCCATTTCAGAATAATTCATTTCGGAACACTCCTATTGACTTACGGAATGCTCAGTTCCGAAACTCAGTCAACATATTTTAGAATAAGTTGTTCCGTAACACATTCTCACCCCCAAATACATATTTCGGAACTGAAAGGGCAAAAAGGGCAATGTTGAAATTTTTGAAAATTTTGGAGTTGCCTTAAGAAGGCTTTGAGGTGCAGGAAGAAGCAGTTCATATACACTTATTTATAATGTTTTAGACTAATCCCAAATGGAGTCAATTTTGAAATTGAAATTAAATTCAAAAGCTCTCAAATAATGGCTCATATGTCAACATGGTTTTCATGCCTCTCCAAAATACTTTCCACTCCTAGGCTACCAAGTGAACGTTTTTGTGCGTCAATGTAGAACTGCTAAGTGGCCTTCTTCACACCTTCCAAGATGTTGCAGCCAAGCCATTCAACTCCCATGCTAAATCAACCTTTAGGCCGATGCCATTTAAGCCCTAGGTGCATGTGGGAAAAATTATGTTGGAAGTATGGTGCAATTTGATAAGAGTTTGACTTTATTAATGTCAATTGACTCATAATCTTCATTTATTCTCTTAGTCATGTCTCTAGTAATTGGTCCTTTCCAGAGGAGCCTTCTATCATCCCTCTTTCTTGAAGAGGATTTATCCTCAAATCTAAAGCTTCGGCCTCTTCATTAGTACCATCTGAAAAAGGAATGAGATGAGTGACATTAAAGGTAATGTGTACTCCATAAGCATCAGACAGGTTTAACTGATATGTATTATTATTGACTCTTTTGAGGACTTGAAAAGGACCGTCCCCTTGGAAGTTGAGTTTGGACTTTCTTTGCTCGAAAATTTGTCATTTCTTACGTAAAGCCAAATCCAATCCCTTTTTTCAAAAGTCATTTCTTTCTTTCCCTTATTGTTTTGCTTAAAATATTTCTTTGTTTGTTGTTGTATTTGATTTCTAACCCTTTCATGTAACTTTTTAATGAAGTCAACCTTGAATACCTCTTCTTTATGAGTAAACTCAAGTGGATTTGGTAAAGCTATTAAGTTTGAAGGTATAAGAGGGTTAAAACCATATACAGCCTTAAATGGAGAAATTTTAGTAGTCTTTGTGGACTACTCAGTTATATGCAAACTCAATATGGGAAAGATACTCATCCCAAGATTTGTGGTTTCCTTTCAAATTGCCCTTAACATAGTGGATAGATACCTGTTTACTACCTATGTTTGTCAACCTGTTTGAGGATGACAAGAGGTTGAAATTGAAGTTTAGTTTCTAATTTTTTCCAGAGTGTCATTCAGAAATGACTAATGAATTTTGGGTCTCCATCTGACACTATGATTCACGGTATGACATGAAGTTTAACCACATCTCTTAGGTAGGGTTTAGCTATGTTGCTTACATCATCTACTTTGTGGCAGGGTATAAAATGAGACATTTTACTAAATCTGTCCACTACCACAAAGACAAAATCAAAGTCCCTCTAGATTCTGGGTAATCGTAGAACAAAACTCATGTTAATGTTTTCACAGGAAGTACAAACAATGGGTAATAGAGTTTATAATCCATGAGGCATCATCTTAAATTTAGATTGTAAACATGAAATACATTTATGACAATGCCTTTGAACATCTCGCCTCATATTGGGCCAATGAAAATTTTCTTTTAGCAAACTTAGAGTTTTATCAACTTCAAAGTGACCCATGAGATCTCCCTCATGTATTTCCTTTACAAGGAGTTTTCTATGAGATCCGTGGGGTACACATAATTTTGCTTGTTTAAAAAAAGACCCTCAGATTCATAAAAACCTCCATGCGCCTTGTGCTGGCAATTAGCAAAAATATAAGAGAATTCAAAATCTTAAGCATAAAGTTTAGATATGTGATCAAATCCAAGAATTTGGGAAACAAAATGTGTCTTCTAGATAAGGCATTAACAACAATATTATTCTTGCCCTTCTTGTATTTAATCACATAAGGAAATTGTTTTAAAAACTCCATCAATTTTACATGTCTTTTATTAAGCTTGCGCTGACCCTTTAAATATTTTAATGACTCATAATCATTATGAATGACACGCTCTTTGGAAACAAGGTAATGTTCCTAAGTCTAAAGGGCCCTCATGAGTGCATAGAGCTCTTTGTCATAGGTGGGGTAGTTGAGGAAAACACTATGAAATTTTTCATTAAAGTAAGCAATGGGGTGTCCTCCTTGCAACAAAACCGCATTCTAGCTTAAAAGTTATTGAAAAGTCAAGCAGAGCTAGAACGGTGCATTAGTAAGTTTTTCTTTTAACTCTTGAAATATTTTTTCTTATTTTTTTTTGTTTTTTTTTTCTAATGGAATGTGACATCTTTTTTTACCAACTCATTGAGTGGTGAAGTTAGACTAGAGAAATTAGGCACAAGTTTTCTATAAAATCTTGTGAATCCATGAAAACTCTTAACTTCTCCCACATTCTTTGGAGTTGGCCATTCTTGGATGACTTTTATTTTTGCGAGATTAACATGGACCTCATTTTTATTGACTATGAACCCTAAGAGCACAACACTATCTACACAAAAGGTACATTTTTCAACATTTGCAAACAATTTATTTTTTCTAAGTATAGACAACACTTCCTTAAGATGGTATAAATGTAAATCTAAACTATGAATGTACACCAAAATATCATCAAGGTAAACTACTACAAACTTACCTATGCAATCCCTAAGAGTATGATTCATAAGCCTCATAAAAAGTGTTCAGTGCATTAGTAAGACTAAAAGACATCATCAATCACTCATATAGTCTAAATTTGGTTTTGAAAGTGATTTTTCACTCATCACCTTCTTTAATTCAAATTTGGTGATATCCATTTTTCAAATCAATTTTGGAAAATACAGTAGACCCATGCAATTCATCAAGCCTAAGGATTGGATGTCGGTATTTGATTATGATAGTGATGTTATTGACTGCCTGGGGATTCCGTATCACACAAAATTTAGTTTTTTAAAAGAGATAAAATTTGATTTTGATAGAGATAAAATTTGCACACCATACCATGCTCCCATGTGCTTGATGCATGCAAACATGTACACTACGATTTTGCTAGGTACATATCACCAATATACACATTGGAAGAAGTATCTCATGTTTACAAAGACCTATTTATTGAACTCATAAATAAAGATTACTGCTTACAGTGGTCATATATTATAGTCAAATTGTTCCTACAGAGCCTGAGGGCCAAGAACAATAAAAGTTCTTGCGAAGCCTTGAGGCTGAGAACAAAACTTCAAGGTGTCAACTATCCTGGTCTCTCTCTCTCTGTGGTCTTCTCGGAAGTACCCACCTCAGTTACCAGAAGTATATTGTATAATAAGGTAGATCTAATAGCCCAAAAAAGTCCCCTTCGCCACACCCACTATCTTCTATTTATACTATTGTGGTTGACATTATGAGGAAGACGTATAGCCTCTCAGCCTTCAGAGATATGATGACTGTTCTGCACTATGTCAGAGGGAAGACGTGCAGTCTTTCTTGTATGAGGTTACTGTTCTGCACTGTGTCAGAGGGAAGACGTGCAGTCTTTCTTGTATGAGGTTGTTGTTCTGCACCATGTCAGAGGGAAGACGTGTAGTCTCTCTTGCATGAGGTTGTTGTTCTGTACCATGTCAGAGGGAAGACGTGTAGTCTCTTCTGCGCAAGGTAGGCGTGCGGTCTCCTCTTTGTCAGGTAATGCGAGCGTCGTTCCTTGGGATTTGTTCTTTTGTCAGATGTAAGGTGCTTATTCCCAATGCAAAGGGAATGGAGATGTTGGTTTGTTGGTATTGGCTTGGTGCCTATCGTCTTGGCTACTTGTCAGCTTGGTTACCTGTCGGCCATACTTGTAGGCCTAGGCACTTGTCGGCCATACTTGTAGGCCTAGGCACTGGCCATATGGTACACAAGCCTCCCAAGCTTGAGTAGTGGTTGAAGTATAAAGAGCTTCATAAGTAGTGTTGTCGGCTTGAGCTCTTTGGGGACTTGTCGGCCTGACACTCGTCGGCCATTCTTGTAGGACCAGGCACTTGTCGGCCTGGTTACTTCTCGGCCTGGTCACTTGTCGGCCATACTTGTAGGCCTAGGCACTGGCCATATGGTACACAAGCCTCCCAAGCTTGAGTAGTGGTTGAAGTACGAAGAGCTTCATACGGAGTGTTGTCGGCCACATTCTTTGATGGCCATGTAGCTTAACATGTAATGTTGTCGGCCACACTTGATGGCCCTATAATGCACTGCCTCCCAGCTTTCGAGCTTTTGGCGCTACAATGGTTTTCACACTTGAAAGTCGTTGACCCCGTTGATTATGGGAAATTCATGCCATCTTCTTGTTTGGTATAGTATTTTTCCCTTCCTGAAGGTTAGGTTAAGCGTGGCTTTTGGGCCTTGGGCCTTCTCTTGATGGGACTGATGTGTTGCAAACCCTCGAGATCTGTAAGATCAAATGGTTGGAAGGTGAGGGGTCGTTGATCTCCTTCCCTACATTCTCTATAAGTGGAGGTTTGGAAGTTTACTTTGGCATCTCCCAGTGCTTTCTTCCTTTAAGGTCCGATATCTTTTTCTCTTCTGGGAGCTGTCATCTCTTCGGCCTTAATTGTGTGTTGTCGTCTCTTCGGCCTTAAGGTAATCATGTCCTTTTCGTCCTTGTATTCTACTTCTCGGTCTTTTTCTACTTCTCAATCTTCCTCCACTTCCCGGTCTTCTTCTACTTCTAAATATTCTAGTATGCCTGGGGAGTTAGTTAGTTCCCCTAAAGACTCCCCGCCTTCGGGTGTTTTGGTAGTGAGGAACACTGACGTGGCCGAGGAGTCATCGGGAGATACCACGTTTAGTGATCCCCCCTTTAGGTCTGGGTATGATTGGGTGAGCGATCTAGTTTTGCAGCAGTCTTCTAAGTATCGCTGGCCTTCCTCTCTAGAATACTTTGTCGCGAGTGTCCCTATGGTAGTCCCCGAGGTTGAGAGCGATTTCGTGTCGATGGAAAAGTGTTCGGCTAGTGATCGCGTCTGTTATGGCCGGGAAGAGGGCGAGTCCGATTTCTTCTTCATGTATTCGGCCTTCTTCACCGATGTTCACGTTCGCCTTCCTCTTGATGAGTTTACTATGGGGGTTTTGCGTATTTTGAATGTTGCCCCCACCCAACTGCA
>Ga0209700_108562_pt1 | contig 12938 bp, 19 predicted proteins | sample SiratroredBW_FD_187528 | JGI IMG/M metagenome (GOLD analysis project Ga0209700, IMG submission 187528) | Root nodule microbial communities of legume samples collected from California, USA - Siratro red BW (SPAdes) (version 2) | ecosystem: Host-associated > Plants > Roots > Nodule | place: USA... | reverse complement strand
AAAAAAAAAAAAAAAATAAAAAAAAAACATTAAAAAAAAAAAAAAAAAAAACCCAAAATTAAACTACGAAAGTTTTTTTTTTTATATTTTTTTGAAAAAAGAAAAAAGAGTTAAGGGTAGTTTTGGAATTTGAGAAATTTGTAGGTGTAGGTCCTAACTCATGGGGTGCAAGAAGCAACCCACTAACTAGAACCCAATTAGGGTCAGGGGTATTTTTTTGCATGAGATAGTGAGTGCAAGGACACCATGGCACCAGCACCACTTGGCAAAGGATTAGGAGGCGGTGGCAGGGGGCCGATGGCGACGAGTGTAGTCAACGACGACGGCAACGTCGATGACAACGGCGGTGGCATCGACGGCAGCGGCAGCATCGACGGGGGCATTTTTTGTGCCCTTTTGATGGTTGTTTTGGGGTTGTTTCATGGCTGTTTTCAATGCAGTTTGGGGCTGTTTTGGTGGCTATTTTCGGTGCAATTTGGGTGCTGTTTTGTGGCTATTTTCAGTGCAGTTTGGGTGTTGTTTTGGTGGCTGTTTTTGGTACAGTTTGGGTGCTGTTTTGTGCAGTGAAGTATGGGTGCTGTTTTGGTGGCTGTTTTTGGTACAATTTGGGTGCTGTTTTTTATGCAGTTTGGGTGCTATTTTGTGGCTGTTTTCGGTGCAGTATGGGTGCTATTTGGGTGTTGTTTGGGTGTTGTTTTGGGTGCAGTTTGGGGCTGTTTTGGGTGTTGTTTTTGGTGCAGTTTGGGACTATTTTGGTGGTTATTTTCGGTGTGGTTTGGGACTGTTTTGGTGGTTATTTTCGGTGTTGTTTGGGTGCTATTTTGGATGCTGTTTTTGGTGTAATTTGGGGCTATTTTGGTGGCTATTTTCGGTGTGGTTTGGGTGCTATTTTGGTGCAGTTTGGAGCTATTTACAGTGTGGTTTGGGTGCTATTTTGGTGTTGTTTGGGGCTGTTTTGGTGGCTATTTTTGGTGTGGTTTGGGTGCTATTTTGGATGTTGTTTTTGGTGCAGTTTGAGGCATTTTGGTGGTTGTGAGGTGACGTGAGATAGAGTGAATAAAAAGGAAAGAATGAAGACGTATATGCATGTTTGTAAAAAGATAAACAGAGACAAACAAATAAACAAATCATATCATTCGACAAACCCATGCAACATTATGTCCCTTCAAGCATGAAAATCATACCTGCGAAGCGTTTTAGCTCTTGTTACTTCTTTTTTTCAACTGTTTCCCTCTCCAGTGAAGAATAGCATGAGAGTATAATCTCTTCTTTTGTGGAACACTTCTCCCCTTTTTTTTGTTCTTTCTACCTCTACAAGAGACTCCTATCACCTCACCTCCCCAAGAAATCCATACCTTTTTACTTCCCAAGAAACCATGCTTTTTTACTTCCCAAGAAACCATGCCTCTTCATTTCCTAAATCTTTTTTTTTTTTATTTTTTGAGCAAGAAAACATGATGGTAAAAAGATCTTCCCTCAATTTTTATTATTACTTTTTATTTTATTTACCCTTTTTTTATTATTTGTTATTTACTTTTTTTTACTTATAAATAATAAAAATAAAACATTTTTTAGAGCACTTTTGAAATGAAAATCTACCTGGACGAAATCAGGTGTTGATAGTTGCCCCTCTTTACTTTAATTTTATCGAATAATTTGAAATTTTGAAATTTTCATATTATTAGAATAAAAGTTAAGTAAAAACGGAAACACTAATTTCGTCCAACTTGAAAAAGAAAGAGAAAATTTCAAGCATCTGGATCACTCTCGAAAAGAGAGGTCATCATATCTTCACTTGAGACCTTGTATCGAGAGGGTTTTCTGAAAAATGTGAGATCGAGATCTTGTATCGAGAGGATCACGAATATTCACTGAAGATATAGATCTTGTATCGAGAGGATCGCCACTCCAAACATAAGGTTGACCGTGAACTTGCGGACCACCTAACAACATGAGATCGGGATCTTGTATCGAGAAGATCACCGTATCTTTACTTGAGACCTTGTATTGAGAGGGTCTTCTGAAGAATGTGAGATCGAGATCTTATATCGAGAGGATCACGAATCTTCACTGAAGATATAGATCTTGTATCGAGAGGATCACCGTATCTTTGCTTGAGACCTTGTATCAAGAGGGTCTTCTGAAGAATGTGAGATCGAGATCTTGTATCGAGAGGATCGTCACTCCAAACATGAGGTTGACCGTGAACCAGCGGGCCACCTAATAGCACGGGATCGGGATCTTGTATCGAGAGGATCATTGTATCTTTGCTTGAGACCTTGTATCAAGAGGGTCTTCTGAAGAATGTGAGATCGAGATCTTGTATCAAGAGGATCACGAATCCTCACTGGAGATATAGATCTTGTATCGAGAGGATCATCACTCCAAACATAAGGTTGACCTTGAACCAGTGGGTCACACCTATCAACATGAGACCGGGATCTTATATCGAGGGGATCACCGTATCTTCACTTGAGACCTTGTATCGAGAGGGTCATTTATCTTTGGAGAATTAAACTTTGGTGAATTTTAATCAACATTCTTATGAAAATGCATGTATGAATGCATGAAAACCTTGAGTTTCTGATTGTTTAAATGTATGCATGTATTAATGCATGTGTGAATCTGGAAAATGCATGTATGGATGCAATGAAGGTCTAGAAAATGCATGATATTTCAAAAGAAAAATGAAATTATACATTTAGAAAATCTTGTTTGTTTTTTTTTTCCTTTCTATTTGTTCATCATTTTTCCTTTTGCTATAAACCAAATACTTTTTCAACAATCATTGAATTTATTGAGATAGAAAAAATTTCTTTTTGTTTTGATTTAGATTTTTTTTTTGGCAAATCTTATCGCCTGCCAAGCGAAATTAAGACATTATTGACTTCACCATTCATCACATTTTGCTGCACATGTACTTAAACTGGTGGTTAAACAACAAATATGGAAAATAGGGTTTTACGATTAACTGCGGAAAGTCCAAATGACATTATCTCAAACTGCAAACGGCAGTGTCCCAATTTTTTTTTTAGCTTTGAAGTATGAGAAGTTAGGTTCAAAGAGATGACTTATCTTGTCGGGCTAGATGATGAGAAATGAATTTAGTGAGAAACTGAGGCAATGTAACTCATAGGAAGAAAGATGTATCTTTAAAAAGATGAACAAATACAGATTGACCAAATAGAAGTGCCCCAGTTTTGAAGTATGAGTGACAAGATCAATTCGGCCTTAAACAAAGAGAAATAATGGGGGAGACACAATAAGAAAAGATTGCCCCAGAGTTAATATTTCTTTGACAGTGTTTCGCTCTTGTTCAGTTGGCAAATTGGTATCAACCTTGCTACCAAAGGCATTCTGATTTTTCTCTCTTTCATTTTTTTTTGACTCATATTAGCAGTCGCAACCCTCTGCTGCAGGGTTATTCTTTGGGAAAATCATCGCAATCATTCTTCAATCAATATGGACTTTATGGGGCTTGCAACATGGCTAAAGGTTTAAAGGGTTTTGAAAGAAAAGGTATAAAGGCTCAAAAAACTGTTTATGGGTTTTTATTATTTTGTAACAAAAATCATCAACCTAGTTTCATGAAAATAGTTCAAGCTTCTGCTAAGATCATTTTCTATCATTGTTATGTTTTCTTCCCTAGTTACAAACATTCTTTATTCGTGAATATCATCTTTTGAATTGATAATATACTTCTGTCTTTTGATTTTTTTTCTTTCCTTCTTTCTTTTTCTTTCCTTGAGATTTCTTCATGGGAATATTTTGATATGTACCATGAACTGAATTTCAGCTTGCTGTTGATTTTTGTTTAGGGTATTTTGAAAGAAATTTATTTTTAGGCTTAAAGAGGGTATAATGGAAAATTTATTGATATTTGGGATGAAGAAACACGACCATATATCATTTTGAGTCTTGATTGCTTGATCTTCAAAGAGATTAACTCCCGCAACAAATTTCAGTGACTCCCAACACTCGACTCTTTTTTTTTTGAATGCCTTTGAAGAGAGGAGATTGAAAATGAAATTATTCCTATGACAAATCCAACTGATTGCCCCAGTATGATGTTCATTCATAGCTTTGATGAGCACCACTGGGTATTACTGAGACAAATCCTTCTTTTTTCAGATTGGATGAATGAAGGATCAAAGGGGTTTTTAAGACATGTGCATGCAAATATGTTCCGCGTGATAAAGATCAACTAAATCCTCTTTTTTATGCCAAGCTTTAAAATCGTGCCAACATTTGTATTACTTTCATTATTTTTTCAATAAATTCAATAATCCCATAAGTATGATTTATTGTGCAGTTTTTTTTTCTTTTTTTTTACGACATCCTTAAGAATTCGAGGAATCTTGTAGCCTACCCGTGGTGTATACTTCTGTTAGCATAACAAAATATATAAGAGGGAATTCAAAGGAAATTTTATTTCATTAAAAGAATATGCTGATACAATTTCAATATCATTCGATGTTTCCATATATTACATTCCCCAAATTATGGAATCATATTATGCATAGAATTTTTTAACTGTGTCAGAGTTAACCGATAATGGTAACTCTTCCCCATCCATCCTTGTGAGAATTAGTGCTCCTCCGGAGAAGGCTTTCTTTACCACATATAAACCTTCATAGTTAGGCATCCATTTACCACGATGATCCTTTTGAACTGATATGATCTTTTTAACCACCAAATCCCCTTCATGAAACTCTCATGGGCGAACCTTTTTATCAAATGCTTTCTTATCCTCTTTTGATATAATTGGCCATGACATACAATGACTAACCTCTTCTCTTCGATAAAACTGAGTTGGTCATATCTCGCTTTAACCCATTCAGCTTCTTCTAACTTGGTTTCCATTAATACTCGAAGAGAAGGAATTTCAACCTCAAATGGTAGTACAACATCCATTCCTTAAACCAGTGAGAAAGGAGTTGCTCCTATTGATGTTCTTACTGATGTACGATAACCATGCAAAGCAAACAGCAACATCTCGTGCCAATCCTGATAAACTACCACCATTTTTTGAATTATTTTCTTTATATTTTTATTAGCTGTTTCAACTGCTCCATTCATCTTGGGAGAATAGGAGGAAGAATTATGATGCTTAATCTTGAACTCTTCACACAACTCAGTCACCATTTGATTGTTCAAGTTAGTGGCATTATCAGTGATAATTCTGTCAAGAATTCCATATCTACGAATCAACTCTTTCTTTATAAATTTTGCCACCACTTTTCTTGTCACATTTGTGTAAGAAGCAGCTTCGACCCATTTTGTGAAATAATCAATAGGTATAAAACGGTGTCCATTTGATACCTTCGGTTCAATAGTTCCAATAACATCTATACCCCACATGGAGAAAGGCCATGGTGTAGATAAAACATTCAATGCAGTTGGTGATACATTAATGTTATCAGCATATACTTGACATTTTTGACACTTTCTCACATGTTTACAGCAATCATTTTCCATTGTCATCCAAAAATATCTAGCCCTTAGAATCTTTCTGGCCATAGAATGACCGTTCATATGAGTCCTGAAGGTTCCTTCATGTACTTCTTGCAATATTAGCTCAGCCTCTTTAGCATCCACACAACAAAGGAGCATCATGTCATGATTTCATTTATATAGCACGTCTCCATCCAAAATGAAAATAGAGGCTAACCTTCTCAACATTCTTTTATCATTCTCTGAGACTGAATCAAGATATTCACGATTATGGAGGTATTGCTTTATATCGAAGTACCATGGCTTGCCATTTACTTCTTCTTCTATGAAGTTGCAATATATCGGATTCTCATAACTTTACATTTTAATCATTGGCAGCTCCTCCTCTTGACTCATCTCAAACATAGAGGATAAAGTAACAAGAGCATCAGCTAGTTGGTTATCTTCTCTCGAGATATGATGAAACTCTACCTCATCAAAATATTCAATCAACCCTTTGATGTATGTTTTGTAAGGAATTAGTTTCTAATCTCGGGTTTCCCATTCTCGTTCAATCTGATGGATAACCAGTGCTGAATCACCATATATATTCAAACGCCTTGCTTTATATTCTATGGCTGCTCTAATCCCCATGACACAAGTTTCATATTCTGCTATGTTATTTCTACAATCAAAACATAATCTAGCAGTCATTGATATATAATGTTTCTTTGGGGAGATAAGCACTACCCCTATACCATGTCCTAAAGCATTGTAGGATCCATTAAAGAATAAAGTCCACTTCTTTTCATCATCACCATCATCTTCAAATACAAACAAAGCCATAATGTCTTCATCTGGGAACTCAGGTTGCATGGGTCGATAATCATCTATAGGTTGTTGAGCTAAGTATTCGGCCAAAGCACTGCCCTTAATAGCCTTTTGAGTGACATAAACAATATCAAATTCTGATAACAACATTTGCCAACGAGTTATTCTTCCAGTTAGAGCAGCCTTTTCAAAAATGTACTTGATCGGGTCCATTTTATATATTAACCACGTTGTGTGATTAAGCATATACTATCTCAAACGATTTGCTGTCTAAGCCAAGGCACAACAGGTTTTTTCTAATGAAGAATATCTTTGCTCACAATCAGTAAACTTTTTGCACAAGTAATATAGAACATGTTCTTTTCTTCCGGTTTCGTCATGCTGACCCAATACACAACCCATTGATCCATCTAATACTGTCAAATATAGAATAAGAGGCCTTCTAGGGACCAGCAGACGCAGTATTGGAGGCTCTCTCAAATATTCTTTGATTTTATCAAAAGCATTCTGATAGTCTTCATTCCATTCTACCACTTGATTCTTTCGTAACAGTTTGAAAATCAGCTCTCAAGTGGCGGTTAGCTGGAAAATAAATCTAGCGATGTAATTCAATCTTCCCAGAAAACCTCGAACTTCTTTTTCAGTGCAGGGATGTGGCATCTCAAGAATATCACGCACTTTGCATGGATCCACTTCTATTCCTCTTTGACTAACAATGAATCCTAGGAGTTTTCCAGACTTCACCCCAAAGGTACACTTAGACGGATTCAATCTAAGTTTATATTTTCTCAACCTCTCAAACAACTTTTTCAGATTGACAAGGTGCTCTTCTTCAAATGTAGATTTGGTGATCATATCATCAACATAAACTTCAATCTCCTTATGCATCATATCATGAAAAAGAGCCACCATAGCTCTTTGATAGGTTGCACCAACATTTTTCAACCCAAAAGGCATAACTTTGTAACAAAACGTGCCCCATAGAGTGATGAAAGTAGTTTTCTCCATATCTTCAGGCGCCATTTTAATCTGATTATATCCGGAGAATCCATCCATGAATGAGCATAATGATGATGTGGCACTGTTGTCTACCAACGTGTCGATGTGTGGTAATGGAAAATCATCTTTAGGACTAGCCCTATTCAGATCTCTATAATCTACACACATTCGGACTTTCTCATCTTTCTTCGGAACAAGAACAACATTAGCTACCCATTGAGGACACCGTGCCATATCTAAGAACCCAACATTAAACTGCTTTTCAACTTCTTCTTTTATTTTCAATGATACCTCAGGTTTCATTCTTCTCAACCTCTGCTTAATTTGATGACACTCTAGTTTAAATGGTAATCGGTGTTGTACAATTTCAAGGTCTAGACTAGGCATATCTTTGTAAGACCAAGCAAAAATATCTTTGAACTCTTTCAAAATGGTATGTAGTTGCTGCCTCATTTCACAAGACAAATCACTTCCGATTTTAACCATTTTTTCAAATTTATCAGTTCAACCTCTTCTTGGTGAGGTTTTATTTCACTGGCTTCTTGTTCTACTAATCTCAACAATTCCAGTGCGGGTTCACAGTTTTCCTCATATTCATCGTTTTCCATATTTTCATTGGGGTCCGTGAAATTTAGATATGAAATATTGGAAAGATTATTTTGAAAACAAGCATCGTCATATTTGCATTATTTAATTTTACGAAAATAAATAGACGAGACAAAAATCTGAACGAAAACACAACATTTCATTAAAACCGAAGAAATTATTATCGCAAATAGAAGGCATCACACAACAAAGAAATTGTCCAAAACCAAACAAAGGTTTCTTCTCCTAGAATATTACATTTTATCATGTGTAAACACCACAGGTATGTCTACAGATTCCCAATTGCCAATTTGTTCATTAAGAGGACAAGGGTGCACAAAATTGAAGCCTTCATCTTCATGCTCCTGCTCGATCACCGCCACTTGATCAATATTAATCCATCCAGCACTGTAAAAACTTTGATCCAAGCTGCACAAGGAAATTTCTTTTGTCTTTGGTTCCCGCCCCTCTATCTTGGCCTAGCTTCTTTCAATTCTTTCTTCAACCATCCTCCTCTGATCAGCACGAGTAGGCTTGTATCCCAAACTGTACCTCCCTTTGTTTTCAACAAGCTTTAGTGGCATTATAGACCCTTTATTATTTCTGCCCAAACCGCTGTCATGTCTATATCCTTTTTCCATAATAGTTTTGGCCATCATTAATGATGCGTTAGACAAATATGGATTCACCTTGAAGGGTTCAACATAGGTTGTGTTAACTATCTCCAAAGCCTGAAAAGAGGTTTCTAAAGCTTATTCCGTGGCTTCAATATAAGGAGTAGGTGCAGGTCCACATACCAGTAAGTCCTGCTCCCCAGAAACTACAATCAATTTATCATCAATTATAAATTTTAGCTTCTGATGCAAAGTAGAAGGCACCACTCCAGCTGTGTGTATCCAAGGTCTTCCCAACAAACAACTATATGCTGGTAATATGTCCATTACTTGGAACAAAACTTGAAAAGTGCATGGTCCAACTCGAATTGGTAGCTCTACCTCTCCTATAACTTCTCTTTTACTCCCATCAAAAGCTCTCACCACAATGGTATTGGGACATCAATGAATCCCATCACATGGCAATTTATTCAGGGTGGTTTTCAGCATTACGTTCAAAGATGAACCATTATCAATTAACACACGTGATATAAAATAGTCCATGCATTTGACCAAAATGTGAAGAACTTTGTTATGTCCTCTGCCCTCTGAAGGTATTTCATCCTTAATAAAAGTTAAGTAATTGTTAGCAGTAATGTGACTAACAATCCCTTCAAGTTTATCTAAGGAGATGTCTTGTTCCACATGGGCTCCGCTCAGAATCTTCATTAATAATTTCCGATGAGAATTTGAGTGCATTAACAATTCCAATAATGACACTCTCGCGGGCATACGGTTTAATTGATCAACAACTTTACACTCACTTTGTTGGATAAATTTCAGAAATTCGTATGCATCCTCATCGGTAACCTCTTTTCTCTCTTTCTCCTCAGGCTCTGAATCAACTTGCACAACTTTCCCCTTGAAAAATGATCTTGCCTTCTCCATAGCCATTTCTTCTCTAATTTTATCATGGCTTTTTTCTCCTCTCAAGTCAGAAGGAGTAAACACACGTCCACTCCTAGTCATACCCCCTATTCCAGATATGTTATCAATCACAGCCTTGCCTTGATCAACTGATTCATGTTTCTGCTCTTCTTGAATGATACTGACACCATATTTCCAAGGAACAACTTTATCATTCTTATATGGGAAAGAAGATGGTGTATGTATCACTAAAGGTTGTCGTCTTGAGGGCATGGGATTAGTGGCTTTGGAAAATTGTATCACCAATGATTTAGGCCTCTGTGGAGTCCATTCTTCTCCAGTAAACACTTCTTCTTCCTTCTTTTGATGACTGACTTGTAGAATATGTCTACTATAAATCCTACACAAAACCCTTAAACTCAGCACATTCATCAACAAAATGTTCGATGCTAGCATGGAAACCACATTTGTCCTCTGGCCTATATTCATATTGGTATAAACCAACTTGGCAGATTGCTCTAAAAACCTCATTCATAGGTTTCTTTATTTCAATTACACTTCTGACCAAGCTTAGATCTTCTTCCCCCATGACAGCATTAACCGTGCCATTTCCATGTCCGGACAAAGGGTTCTTATCCACACTTGGTTTTTGTTCCTGGAAAGTAAGCCACCCTAAGTCTAACAAAGATTGCACTTTAAATTTGAGAGCTCGAAAATTCTCAGTTGAATGACCCACTTCTCCATTATGGTACTGACATTTGGCATTTGCATCATAATATCTAGGATATGGTGGTTGTAAGGTCTTTGCCGGACATAAGGCCACCATTGCATTCTTTAGTAAATTAGGCAACAACTCTGCATAGGTCATCAGAATAGGAGTAAACTTCATAATCTTCTCCCCTGGATTACTCCTTTGACAAAAATTTTGTTAGCACCAAGGCTAAGCACGTGATTTGATGAAGTCAATATTGTGAGCACAAAGGCTTAGCATATGAAACTGATGAAGACTTCCTCATGAAGAATCTGTTGGAACCAACCTGGACCAGAATTATTCAAGTGAAGACTTTGTGCCAACATGAAGAGAGTTGGGTGTTTAGGTCTTGGTCCTTAGTTGGGTTTGTGTGTTGGTGATTGGCTTAGTCCTTAATCACTTGTGGCATGGATCATCACTTCTGAGGTGCTAAAAAAAAAAGATTCACAAAGATTTTTATTAAAACTGTTTTTAATAAAAATAACCCAAAATGTTTTTGCTGAAAAAAGGGTTTCAATCGGTTGAATTTCCAAAACAATCAATTGAATGTGACAGTTATTTCTGTTACAACAGAAATACAGTTATGGCTGTTACAACTGAAAACTTTGACTGGGTCAAACTAACGGTCAAATTCAATCGATTGAATGGTTTGTTCAATTAATTGAATTTTGACAGCTAAGCAGTTTTTAAAACTGATTTTGGGTATTTAAAGGAATGAGAATTATCACTTTCAGTTTTATCATCCTTGAAGCATCCTTGAAGTGAGGTTCTTGCTACTTTGGTTCTGGACCAAAGCTAAGTCTTCTACACCTGATCTCCATTCTGTGTAATCTGTTTTGTGTAGAAGCATTCTGTTATCTTCTCTGATCCTGTTGATTTGCAATCTGTTTGCTGTTTTCAGTTACTGGGTTTGTAATTGAGTTGGTGCAGTGGGTTCTACACTGGTCTCGCATTTGCTGAAGGGTTCAGTAGAGGGTGAGTGCTACTGGGAGCAGTGTTGCTTACGGACTGCAAGTGTTATGGTGCAGTGGGTTTCTGCACTGGTTACACACAAGCTGAGGGGTTCAGTGAGGTGTGGGTTTACTGCTGGGGGCAGTTTGTAACTTGCTGGGAGCAAGGGTTGTAAACTGATCTTATGATCTGTTTTAGTGGAAATCTTTGCTAGTTTGCAAAGGACTGGACGTAGTCCTTGTGGAAGGGTGAATCAGGATAAAAATTCTGTGTTCTTGCTTTTCTCCCTACTCTTCTTGATTGCTTTTATTCACTGCTGCCATCTTTAAAATTAACTGGATTAAAATCAGTTCATACTGTTAATCATACTCTGAACATCTGTTTGCATAATCAACTGTGATTCTGGATTGTGTGTAATATACTGGATTGTGTTTATACATATTAAATCTGGGTTAGCACAATCTTACACTATAAACTGATTTTTGGGTTTAATTGATTTCTGGGTTTAACTGAATTCTGGGTTTAACTCTGATATATTCTATTATGCTCAATCGATTGTTTACCTGACAGTTCAGAATTACACAACTCAATCGATTGAATAAAGAATTTTCATTCTCTACTTCAAGAATAGTTCAGATTTGCGAAAAGTTTTCTAAGTTCAATTCACCCCCCCTCTTGAACTCGGTCTAAACCTTATTTTTCAATTGGCATCAGAGCTAGGATCTTGAATCCTAGTCAAGATTTTGGTTCATGGCCGAGAACAAGTTACCTTTTGCTGAAGGTGCCTCTATTAATAGACCACCTATGTTTTCAGGGGTAAACTACCAATTCTGGAAAGTGAGAATGAAAATCTTCATTGAGTCTATTGACCGTGGAATCTGGAATGCCATAGTAAATGGTTCATTCATTCCTATGCATGTTGTTGATGGTGTGTCTACTGCTAAGTGTTTTGATGATTTAACTGATCTTGAGAACAAGAAAATGCAGTATGATTGTGTTGCTAAAAATATTATAACTTCTGCATTAAATCTTGATGAGTTCTTTAGAGTATCTCAATGCAGTTCAGCCAAAGAAATGTGGGACTGATGTGAAGAGAGCACGCAAACATGCATTGATCCAAGAATACGAGCTGTTCAGAATGCAGCAGGGAGAGACCATTGCTGATGTCCAGAAAAGATTCACACACATTGTCAATCATCTAATTGGATTGGGCAAGTAGTTTGATAGAGAAGAGCTTAATATCAAGATTCTGAAGTGCTTGGACAGGAGCTGGCAGCCTAAAGCCACAACAATTTCAGAAACTAGAGACTTGACAACACTTACAACTGCAGCGCTGTTTGGTAAACTGCGAGAACATCAACTGGAGATGATCAGATTTAAAGAAATGGAAATAGTGGAGAAAAAGACCAAGAGTCTGGCACTCAAGACTATAACTGTTGTCCAGGAATCAACTGATGAAGGTTCAGAAGACTGCAGTGAATCTGAGGACATCAATCTGTTGACAAGAAAGTTTCAGAAATTCATAAAGATGAAGAACAAATTGAAGAACCAGCAAGGGAAAAGAGGTAAAAATAAATCTAATTATGGTTCAACTAAATCTGTGTGCTTTGGCTGTGGAAAACAGGGACATATGAAAGCTGAGTGTCCAAGCATTGCAATCAAGGACAAAGCACCAGAAAAGAAGAGCAATAAATCTGGAAAATCTAAACGCGTATATATAGCTTGGGAGGACAATGCTTCATCGTCTAGTTGCTCTTCAGAAGATGAGATTGAAGCCAATACATGTATGATGGCTGGAAAAGATTCAGATGTAAGTAGTACTGAATCTAGTGCTTCATTTAATAGTACTAACTACAGTACACTTCTTC
>Ga0209700_108561_pt1 | contig 12940 bp, 8 predicted proteins | sample SiratroredBW_FD_187528 | JGI IMG/M metagenome (GOLD analysis project Ga0209700, IMG submission 187528) | Root nodule microbial communities of legume samples collected from California, USA - Siratro red BW (SPAdes) (version 2) | ecosystem: Host-associated > Plants > Roots > Nodule | place: USA... | reverse complement strand
TATATATATATATATATATATATATACGATTATGACGTTTCTTTTATCATAGTGAGAACTCTGAATATTATATAACTCTTGTATTAATAACAATTTGTTTTTCTAAATAAAAGATGTATTTTGAATTACATAATGTATTTAATACTTTTAGAAATTTATTCCTAATAACAATACATTTTCGATTTTACAATATAAAATATAGTACTGGATGAAAAAAATATATTGCGATTTAAAAATTTGAAATATATTTCAAGAACATAATATATTTCAGATTATATAATTAAAAAACTACCGATTTACTCAACCTAAAAGATACATATACAACCTCGAAAAAGTTTCATAGAAGATCATGTTCCAACGGCGGGGCAACGCGACGAATATCCAAGACAGTTCTTCACAATGGCAAAGGCTTCACACAGTGGCTCTCGGAGCAAAATCGCAAGCGAACGGAGGAGAGGAGGGGTGTGGGTGCTACAATACGGATGTTAAAAGATGAAGCGAAGACGAGAGGAAAATTTAGGTTTTTATTAAATTTTTCATTAACGGTTAAAATGACATTTTACCACCTTTAAGGTACACTTGAAAAACATGGGGTGCAGGAAGAATTTGCCTGGTTTTCATTCCCTCCTCTTTCTTCTTCCTAGTTTTGTTTTTTTTTTTTTTGTTACTTATGATGAAAATAAGTTTTTACATTGATTTTTTTTTATCGGTGTGGGTTTGTTGTGATGCGATTGAATAGTTTAATAAATTTTGGTATTAGTTGAGTAAAATGTTAACTAATTTAGTTAATTTTGACGGATATTTTTTCTATATTTAAAATATTTCAATACTTCAATCACTTCATAGGTAGTAACTGAAGTGAATATATGGAACAATTCAAAACAAGTCAATATAATTACTGATAGAACATTGGTCAACGCTTTACAAATAAAGAAACATGGGAGAATAAATAAATAATCTGAAATGAAGGCCTTTACATATGTAAGCATTGGAGACTAAGACAATTTTTGAATTCTTTTAAATTTTTTATCAAACAATGTGTATATTGAATTTTGCTATCAAACTGTTACAACGGTTCAGAACCTTAAATTCCAGGGCAAAACCAAAGGTAATACTTTTCCCATGTGCAAGCTCACTGCTTGAATGCATAATGATTAGTTACTCAATCATTGTCTCTAGATTCAACCAATGAATAATAATGTCTTAAGGAAAATCGTTATCAAATTGAAAACGACGAAGGCTATTCACGAAGTGTTTGCTTACCGTTCTCCCGAAAGCACCATCGTAATCTCTAGATCACATTTATTCAAACCTTGAAAAGAAGAAAACGAAAATAATTTTCTTTGAGGAAGCAATTGTAATATAATTTTTTTGATAAGATGTTGTTAACAGTAATATGCATTAAGGAAAAACTAGTCGAAGGGAGTTGCTTAACGAGGAGGATGATTGATGGGAGTGAATACAAACTAGGAAAAGATAGGACCTAACAAAGCCACCTTTAAGCTAACGGACCCAACCAAACGCCCCTCTTTTTGCTTTCTCTCACCCACTTCTGTTACCCAACAAAAGGACACTGCAAGCTCACTTCCATTTTTTTCTTTTATTATTCAGCTCATTAACATTATATGTAATTTCGTATGGGAATTAATTAGCAGCAGTAGAAAGAGATGGTGGTTGAGGTGTGTGAGTTTTTGTAGTAAGCCAAAATGAGTTGGCTTTAAATGTGTAGCTGTGGGTTGTTTTGGTAGATACATACTCCCTTTCAGAGGTTAACCCCAGGTAGTTAAGGTACTTACAAATGTTACACTTGGCACTTCTGTCACCTTCTGAAATCAAAGTTCCAACAAACAAACTGCTTATTTACCACGCCTCTCTGCCTATCATACATGTATAAAATACAAACTACACCAATTACTTATAATGATCATGTTTTCCCAAGGTCACATCCAAATCGATTCTTTTCTAAGCAAACTCTTCTTCTATCCAATGCCCGTCACTTTTCCTCGTTAATTAACTATGTTCCTGTTCCTATTCATGTTTACCCGCTTTTGTTTGATTCAATGAAAAGCAAACACCACATGTGAATCCAAATAATCATGTTAATCATCATGACCATGATCTGTTAATAAGTATTCTTAGTAAATGAATGAATAGTTGAAATAGCAAGGGTGTCTTATCGATATGAGGAAGGAGGAGCATGATGAATGATGAGTGTGTGGGGAGGGAGATCCACCTTACCAACCAGTCCTTGGCTTTTGGCACAGCCCTGAACGTGGAGTACAAATCACACATGCCCCTCCCTATGACCCACACTTATCTATCACCTTCCCTCTTAGCCCCTTTTCCCCCATACATATATTCTTCTCATGCTGCACATCCACACTTCCACATACTTTTCTACCTTCAATTGCCTTCTTAATACTTATTTCTCCCAAATCCATTTTTATGGCCAACTCAAAAGTTTAAGACACGGTGATCAGAGACAAGCTTAATATTTGAATGGAAGGAGAAAGACAAAGGAACCAATTTTTTTTTCTTTCTAGAAGTAAACTTTTTCCTTTTTCCTAATTATATGAATTTAATAGACACATGCTGAAAATATGTACAAATCATTCTGGTCTGGTAATTAAAACAATGAACGAACCCAGTTCAATGATCCCGTGGACTTTCCTTACCATTTGTACACACAGCACACAACGTTCATGATACTTTGGGACATATAGTGCTAAAAACTAATTAAGAATATCCTTAAGATTCTCTGTTTTCTCATACCGAGATTATATTGCAGCAGCTTGTGCTTACTTGTATTTTTTCCGGGAAACCCACACAGGAGAAGAAATATCTTTTACAACTCTAATATTTAAATCAATAGTCTTCTGTAAATTATTATATATCTCATTACTATGAGTCACTTTTACTTGTATTTAACATTTTATTTATTTATTTTAATTTGCTATTTCATCACCGATATATTTGATAAAGTAACAACAAAAAGAACTCAATCCTCAACTTTGTAGGAGTATACTTTTTGCTTAATATAAATGTTATGAGTTATGAACGATATGTTATGACGTATTTAATAAATGATGGTCGAGATATTTGGTAGAATTGATTAGTTGTCCGGCTGTAAGGTGGGTTTTGGGTTCATCCAAAAAAGCAGATTGAGTGGAGTGAATATTACGTATGAAGTTATGAGCCGAGCGGATCCAATATTCTATTAACTACAACAATGTTGGGAACAACGGGGAATTTACCACATACACATATCTTCACATTGGTAAGATATTGTCCACTTTGGGCTTAAGCCCTCATGGTTTTTAACGGGGAATTTACCACATACACATATCTTCACATTGGTAAGATATTGTCCACTTTGGGCTTAAGCCCTCATGGTTTTGCTCTTGGGCACCTCCCAAAAGGCCTCTTACCAATGAAGACTACCCATGTGTATATAAACCCATGTCCAACCTCTTGTTTGAGTGATGTGGGACTTTGTTTGCACCCCAACAAACAATACGTAAGCAACATGCAAGTACATTACTGCCATATCTTCTTTAGAAGAAGTAAAGTACGTGAAAAAAAAAAAAATGTAAAATGGTAGAAAGAAAGCTTGAGTGAAGGTATATTAGTTTGATGGTATGATTTGAAATCCAAGTTAATTCGAAAAGCAAAGGAAAAGAAAGGATTGGTTTTGTTGAAGTGTAAATGTTAGCATGGTTATGTAAAAAGAGTTGAGTTGAGGTAGCACATCCCAGTATGATTTTGGTGGTTAGAGGCGTGCTATCATGAGTGGTGGTGGGTCTTGCTACTCATGCTGAGATGTGTGTGTTTGGTTGCGTTTAGATCCAAAATTTCCTAAGACTCTGCCTATATAACCTCTCTCCTGCTTCAAACTCAAACTCAAACTCAAACTGCCACTTCAGTCACACACAGAAAGAGAGAAGATGGAGCAACGTTTGGTGTTGTTGGTTGGCTTCATATGCACCGTGGTTGCCGGAGTTGCAGCCCAGGGTCCATCCACCTCCCCAACCACCTCTCCCGCGCCTCCCACCCCCACCACTCCCCAGGCCTCTCCACCTCCCGTTCAGTCCTCTCCGCCTCCCGCTCAGTCCTCTCCGCCGCCTCTTCAGTCTTCACCTCCTCCTGCTCAGTCTCCACCACCCGCTGCCACGCCCCCACCTGTCAGCTCTCCTCCTCCCGCCTCTCCACCACCTGCCTCCCCTCCTCCCGCCTCTCCACCACCCGCATCCCCTCCCCCGGCCACTCCACCCCCGGCCTCTCCCCCTCCATTTTCACCACCTCCTGCCACTCCCCCTCCAGCCACCCCTCCACCGGCAACACCTCCACCAGCAGTTCCTCCGCCGGCATTGACCCCAGCACCTCTCTCCTCTCCACCAGCCACATCTCCAGCTCCCTCTCCTGCTAGTCTCCTTTCCCCTTCACTCACTCCGGCCTTGGCTCCCGGTCCCAGCCTCTCCACCATTTCTCCCTCTGGTGATGATGTAAGTCCTTCACTCCTCTCTCTCTCTTTCTTTCCATCTTTCTCATTTTTCATGAACAGAATCAATTCAGTCCACTTTTATCTGTGTAAAAGTATATCCATTTGCAATAGGCATATTTTTTTCATATAAACATTAATTCAGTCTAAAATATTTGAAACTATGAACTCTGTCCTAGTGTGAAATGGGCTAAAATATGTTTTGGATTTAGACCATAAAGTGAATGAAGTTAATTTGTGGCATTGCAGAGCGGCGCTGTAAAGTTGTGGTCATTTGAGAAGATGATTGGGAGCATAGTATTGGGATGCGCTTTGTTGTCCATGATGTTCTAGAGATCTCTGTCTTCGGACCCGATTCATGTTTTTTTTGTTATTTACCTTCTATATATTATTTTGCACGTGGATGTGATATGGAACTCTATTACTGTATTTGAATTATATACATTTCTTGCATTCTTGGGAGATTTCAGAGGAGGTTTTGTATTTGAGGGCATTTATTCTGTATGACACTGTTATTAGCTTATCTCAGAGTTCACTATTTTCTTCCGTCTCTTCATTCTTTTTACATAATCATATTCTAAATAAGCTATCATTTCGCTTAAGCTTCAACTCAAATCACTTCTACCTTCAAACATGTAAATACAATCCTACTCGCAAGTTGTGCTGTCATGTAACATTATGAATATATCAAGAAGAAAACCAGACATAATTCAATAACATGTACCAAAAGTTTGTTTCATTGGCTAAATAGAAACTAAAAATAAGAATCCGCAAAGTTATAACTGAAAACAAAGTTATTACTGAAAACAAAAGTCATTCAGAATGTTGAAGCACCAAAAGGTAACGCCTACAAAACTCACTTTATTGAAAGTTTTCTTGGAGAATTCTCATAATAGACTTGCTCTTATACTTAAGCTTATGAAACAAACGCATAACGAGTCCAGAAAAACACCACCACAAGTTGCATCGATCCATCAAGAAGAAGAGCCACCTTGTTTTAAGATATGCCTTTGTTCGTGGTTCTTCCGTCTTTGGACAAACGTCAGAACCCGTTTCCCGTAAGGATGGCTATGCAGATGTGGATAATTCAATAACACCATAGTTGAAAGCATTTTATAAACACTGCCCTGCAAATAAATAACAGATCCTTAATTAACGCAACCAACCATATTTTGAAGAAATGGTCCACTGATACAAAAAAGATGAATGTTGATCTGTGTAACCTTGCAATTTTGCAGCGCTCTTTGAACAACATAATTCCCATAAGGATCCTGTATAATCCTCAAAAAATTATGATCGTACATTAACTCCAGAATAATATTAGCAGCATTCTTCTCTTCTGAGAATTCTAAGAGGTGTTCCACCACATTGCTAGCATGCTTGTTCATAGATAGTTCAGCATATCTACCTTTAAGTTGTACAATTATCTCTGCATTTACACCAGGTATCTTCATTTTAACAATGTACTGCACAGCATAATTTCTGTAAAAAAAAAATAAAAAAAATCAAATAGTTAACTTTAAAATGAATGCAGCGCGAGCAAAAGAAATTACAATTTTGAACATACTCTCTTGACTAAAATTTATTATAAATATCGCTTTCCTCTTCTGACTTGATAAATGTCCTCTTTGATTTTATAGATTTCAATCCATAGTAAAGTGTGTCATAGAAAGAGTGTATTATCATCACTTCTAAAGTTGCAATTCATGTAGAATTCACTTTTTCCTGTACACTCTATTATTGGTTATTTTTTTAAAAAATAATAAAATCAAAAGACATTCATTAAATGTGAAGTAAGACTTACGAAAAATTATGATCCTCAATAATAATGAAGTGTATGTTCAAAAGAATATATTTCTGAAAGGAAAAAGGAAGATAAAGAATCGGAGATACCCAAAAGGATGTTCGGTAAGGAGCGAAGCATGTGAGACTATTTCATCAATCAGCCGCTTCATAGTATTGTCTTTTGCAAGATGAAGACATTTTTGAAGGATAGAACATCCACTTTTGTTTGTTGCAATTTCAACACAGTTCCTTGCTACTTCATCTATAATAAACTGAAAGCAAGGTTTTCAAGTGAGAATGAATATATAGTCATATTCACAACGTGGTACACAGGGATAGATCATAAATATTTTTATATTAGACAAACCTAAACAAGCTAAGTAATAGTAACACTAAGAAGGTCTTAAATAGAAAGAAGTTATTCTATTTTGAATGATCCACTAGACAGAAATTGAATTTAAATATTAATGATAATGGACCAGTTTGATTTTCACAAGTCATATTGTTATAATTTTGAAAAGTGCTTAAATGTCTTCAAAGAAAAGTTAAAATACAGGAAACTTGAAACCTTGTAAATGTTCCATAAAGCTGCCTGATAATTAGTGGTAAATGGGTCTTTAATACTGAAGATCACTCTTACAACAATCTTTAAAGCGACTTCCTCAAATTTATTATAGGGGTTTTACTGAAAAGATGACTTTAATGATAGAGAGAACTTTTTCCAGTGTTACAGAGGAACTTTAACATAATTATCATGAAACTAGTAGTAACACATTATAATTTGTGGCTGCATCATATAGACCAACAAATAGGAATTTCTATTGAAAGAAAGAAACAAATGGCTAGCAAATAAAAAATCCAATACACAACCTTAAACAATATTTAATAATAAGATTAGAAATGTTTCAAAATAGATTATATTGACTATTAGATCTATGTCACAGTAAATATCTATAAAATACTACAAAATGTTTACATGTAAAATTGTTCAACATGAATTGTCAATTTTAATCTGAAAACTAATCAATTTCAGATGATATGCATAAGAGACTTTTAGAAGAAAATTAATATCAATTATATTATTTTGTCAAAATTACATTGTCATCCATTTTATTATTTTATTTTTATAACAGAATCAAAGTGTAATATTTTTATTTATTTATTTATTTTCAACTTAGAATGGGTATACTGTTTGTATATATTCATCTCTTTATTTTTTTTTCAACAAAAAAACAGAGAGAACATTTCTATTTTCATATTTTTTGTTAAGCTTTTTTCATCTCTTCATTTTATAATATGATATTTATTCTATAACATGGTATCAGAGCACTGATTGCTACATTTAATCATGGCTTAAATTAATGATCTCTTACGAGACTCCTTGTTATCCTTGAATATGATTTGTTTTCTCGATACACAAAAAGAGAGACAAATCTTTTAGTGATCAGTTCAAGACATTGATGGACACTAGCATAAAAATTTATGGAAGATAATATACTTTAAAAGTATGCAATCATTGTGAAAGACAGATGATTGATACATGATAAGAGACTTCTAGATGAAAACTAATATCAATTATATGACAGAATCAAAAAATATTCATCCATTCTGTTTTTTTTTTTTATGACAGAATCAAAGTGTAATATTTTTATTTGTTTTTTTTTAACTAGACATAGAATGGATATACTGCTTCTATATATTCATCTCTTTACTTTTTTTTCAACAAAAAACAGAGAGAACATTTCTATTTTCATATTTTTTGTTAAGCTTTTATCATCTCTTCATTTTATAATATGATATTTATTTTATAACATGGTATCAGAGCACTGATTGCTACATTTAATCATGGTTGAAATTGATGATATCTCACAAGACCCCTTGTCATCCTTGAATATGATTTGTTCTCTCGATACACAATAAGAGAGATAAATTTTTTTTAGTGATCAGTCCAAGACACTGATTGATACTAGTAGAAAATTTTATGGAAGTACAATATACTTTAAAGTATGCAATCATTGTGAAAGACATATGATTGATACATGATAAGAGACTTTTAGATGAAAACTAATATCAATTATATTATTCTGTCTTTACGATAGAATCAAAAATTTTTCATCCATTTTGTTATTTTGCTTTTATGACAGAATCAAAGTGTAATAATTTTATTTGTTTTTTCTTTCTTTAACTAGACTTAGAATGGATATATTGCTTGTATATATTCATTTCTTTACTTTTTTTAATAGAAAATCAGAGAGAACATTTTCATTCTCATATATTTTGTTTTTTTTTTTATCCCTTCATTTCATAATATGATGTTTATTTCATAATATGGTATGATAACACTGATCGCTATATTTACTCATGGCTGAAATTGATGATCTCTCTCTAGACTTCTTGTCATCCTTGAATATGATTTGTTTTCTCAATACACAACAAAAGGGACAAATTTTAGTGATCAGTCCAAGACAATTATTTATACTAACATAAAAAATTATAGAAGATAATATACTTCTAAAGTATGCAGTGGAAAACAGAACATATAATTGATACATGCTATAAAAAGTAGGATTTTCCACTACAGTTTAAGTTTAAAAACTAAAAAGAAAACTGAAGTAATATGATTTAGAATAAAATAATGTAATATGATACTTTGCAAAATATTGTTTTCCCTTTCCCAAGAAGAAGTATTTTAAGGGCTAAGAGAATTTAGTAAAGTGAATGAAAAAGTTTAAGACAGTGTGTAAAGACAATGTTAATCTTTCTGACAGAGACTCAAAATGTCTATTAAATGTGTTGAAAATGTGAAAACTATTGTTAATTAATCGAGTATAATATTTATGTTGTGTATTATGCGGTTGCTTCTAGTTGGAAATATGTTTCTTATTTTTGGTTCTTTATGTTTGTACTCATTATAAAAGCACAATAATCAAGTATTGTCTCAGATAAAGAAACTGAATTAAACCAATTAGTTGCTCCCTTTTATCTGAAAAATGGTAAATCAAATAGAAAAAACAACGTGGTAGAGATTTGATATCAAGAAGAAGCATGGAGGTGGTTTACTCTGGTAAGCGCAGGCGAGAAAAGTCTGAAGCAGTGATGAATTATATGACCACCATGAATGTTCTTACTCAATCTCACACAGATCCGCTTCACAGCGAATACAGCTGCAGATATCTGCTCTGGAGTCTTCAGATGCTCCAACAACTTCAGGATGATCACACTCCTGCAGTGAGCAAGATTTCAGATCCAAAACATGGAAGCTAGAATTAATGTAACAAGAAATTGTAATGGTAGCATTAATCTATAGAGGTACCCTTGATTATGCATGCACACTTCCTTCAACTTGTACTGATTTTGAATGACCAAGTGAAGAATCCTTGTGATGTGGTGGACAGTGCTAGCTCGAAAAACGGCTAGAATTGGAAGAAGGCAATGTGGATCCATCATTAGGTCGCACAAGTGATTATCGAGTTGGCTAAGGATAATTTCCATCACCTCTGGCTTCCCCAAGTTTTGACGGGGCATTTGTGCCATTGAGATCAATTGTGCCTTCACATCTTGAAGGGAAGTGAAAGTGTGTTGGTGAAGGGATCTACCATAACAGTGACCGCAGAGTGCAGTGGAGTAGTTGGGTGGAATTAAGGGAGGGGTGGCCGTGAAGCAGAGTCTGACCATGGAAGACGAGAGCTCATCAACACAAATTGGATTCATGGAGAGGGAATTCAAATTGGTGTGATTCTGAATCAAAGGAGAGAAGAAGCCCTCTTGGGGTGACGGAGAAGAAGACGAACTCACACACTTATCCATGCACAACTATGGAGACAGCAAGACAAAACACAACAACACTTCAACTTCACCAATTTTATATATATATTTACTTATTTATTATTGTCGTGATTTTACTGTAATTTCATTTTTTCAACTTATTTAATCATCATATTTTTAATTTTTATATATGTTATCCTTAATTATATAATAAAGGGTTGTCATGTTCTTAAAAGACCAAACTGTTTTTATTACTGATATCATAAACACAACATCGTCTGTGATTACTGTGAAAGTAAAATGTGAAAAGTATGGTTGTAAAATACGTAAAAAAAAAATATATGATAAAATGTAAAATATATGATAAAATAAATGTTGATGATAAAAATACCTTATACAATAAAATTTGAAAAATTATATTCTCTCTGAGTCTTTCTAATTATCGAATTTTTGTAGAATTTTTCATTTATTTGCCATTTACAAAGATCATATAAATAATTTTTCTATATCAATTATAATTTTATATATATTTTTTTCATCTTTGGATAATTTATACATGCAGAAAAAATGGTGAGATAAAATTTTGTAAAAATATTTTTCAATAAAAAATTGATTGTAATTTTTAATTTCTCTAAAATAATCTTAAAAGATGGTAAAAGAAGTATTAGAAAACCTATAATTAAGTGTAAATGTGTAATTAAGTACATTATTATTAACATCTTCATTCAAAATGAAAGGATTTCAGATACATACATTAATTAAATTATTTAGTTGATAATAAATAAAGAAATTAATGTATTTACTGTTAGAATTACATCATTATTTTTTTTTTCATGCATGAAGCTCCTTTTATCAAACTCAACAACACTTTAAAGAAAAGATAAAGCATTAGGCTACAAAGCAATAAATATTTTCTAATGTCTAGCTATGATTGCAAGCCAATGAATATTTATCTTTAATATAATACAAGCTTTTCTTGATAAATCTTTTATTTATTTTTATCACTGTTTATGGAAGATTATATATTGTCACAAGAAATATATATGGTGTATAATTATTGCAAAATAATCTTAAAAAATAATAAAATATATTATAATTACATATTTTTTCAAATAAGAAATTAAAAATAAATATAAAAAATAATTAAACTAATTAGTTGATAATCAACAAGAAAATTAATGTATTCGTTGTTACAATAACATCTTTTATTAGAAAATTAAACATGTTAGATTTAGAACAATTTAGACATTCTATGTAGTCAACTAAATTAAAATTTATTATTATATATTCTTATAAATAAAATTTATACATAAAATAAATAAATAAATGTCATTCAGAATTATTGTTTCGTTGCTTTATTTTAATTTGGTCTGAATGCCATCTATGTAAGTTGTATGTATTGACGTCTGATTCTATATAATTAATTTTTTTATTACAATATAGTTTTATAATGTAATATAAATAATATATTTAATTGTCTTATTTTTTTTATAATAAATGAAATCATATAAAATGCAAAAATAATAATGCACATATATGTTATTTGAAAAGATTTATTAGACGACGAACTAAACTATGCTAACCCATGAACGCTATGTTTTTTGTTAGTAATAAATAATATTCCAAACATACACATGGTGGTAAACATATGTTTTGGTTGTAAACATATGTTTTGTATACTTTCTTTGATCATTTTTATATATAAACTAATTAAGAAAACTATGTTCTTTTTTAAGAACTAATTTAATATCGTCACATTAATTTCGTATTTACAAAACCAAATAAAGTTCTTTATTTAGTTCAAAGGGAGAAAGAGGTATACATTTATTTTAAGTGTTTGCAAAGGTTTGGTTAATTAGTTTTTATTTATTTTGATCTTTCAAACATATTTAATATAATTAACTGAATTAAATAATTTCTGTATCATTTTAATACACTATTTGTTAATTGAGGCTTTTAAGAATATTAAATATAAATTTAATAAAGTTTCAAAGTATAATTTTTAATATTTTTAATCAAGTTTTTATTAAATACTTTTGTCTATTAAGTAGTCAAACTTCTTATTTTGTTTTCAGTGAAATTTTTGTCGTGGTAATATAGTTGTTATCTTATTTTTCATATTTTACTTATTTGTTTCTACATGTGATAATATAGTTGTTATCTTATTTTTCATATTTTACTTATTTGTTTCTACATGTACTTTATCTTAAGATTCACGTAATTTTGTGGTTAACAAGAATATTATATTTGTGAGTTGGACTTGTGTGTGTGTTCATGTCTAAAGTTAAAGTCCTTATCTTGCAACTCCTACTCTAAACTAATTTTATTTTCATCCAACACCACAAAAAATATCTTTTATGTGAATCACAAAATTATGTGATTTAATATTTATACAAAATAACATGTCTAATTAAGTAAGGTAAAGAGACCAAATAAAAGTCTTATCACCTAAAAAAAAATTAATAATAGGAACTTAGTTGACAAATATAAAATTGTTAATTACTTAATAGACAAAAAAATAATTAATAAAAGTTTAATTAAAAATACTTCAATTTATCATAGACTTTAAACTTAATTAAATTTTAAATTAAAAAAAATTAACATCGTCTTAACTTTTTAAATAATAGATAATAGTAAGAAGTTTTAGTCCCTAAACCGAAAATAGATGAATAAACAGCTGCAACAGTATTTTTTAAAATATAGATAAAATATAAAGTTTCATGGTGGGAGGAATTTTTATTGTGTATGTTTTAAGGATAAGTGTGAAAACATTAAATAAACCTAATTAAATGTTTTTAAATTTTAGATAAAATAATGTCAACAACTTACATTTTTTTTGGTATAATATATATATATATATATATATATATATATATATATATATATATATAT
>Ga0209700_108559_pt1 | contig 12941 bp, 3 predicted proteins | sample SiratroredBW_FD_187528 | JGI IMG/M metagenome (GOLD analysis project Ga0209700, IMG submission 187528) | Root nodule microbial communities of legume samples collected from California, USA - Siratro red BW (SPAdes) (version 2) | ecosystem: Host-associated > Plants > Roots > Nodule | place: USA... | reverse complement strand
TATATATATATATATATATATATATATGCTTGTTAGTATAAAACATTGAATTTATAAACTTGATGAATTCAAGTTAGTTGGGAAACTAACTTGTTCATGTTTTTTCTTTCATGAGCTTTCAATTTATAACTTTTATTTATATTATTTTATTTATTTCAACCTTTTTTACGAAGTCAAAGGGTGATAACTTTATGTTGTTTTGATTGTGTGGTATTCTAGTTCAATATAATTATAGTGAATATTTTAATAGATTATTTTATTAAATCAATATATTAAAATCATTTGAAAACGTTAAGTAGTTCTGCCGGTCTAGAATAAAATTATGCTTTTCAAATAATGTGATTCATCTATTTTAATAGGAAAGTATAATTTAATTCATTTTTTTCGTGATAACAAAAGATTAAAATATAGTTTTGATCAATTTGACAAATCAAACTCTATATAACTCTCTCAATATCTTTTCAAGAGTTGAGAAAGAGTTTGACCTGAGCTTAAGACATTTTCTTTGACCTGAGCTTAAGACATTTTCTTTGAGCTTTCTTTTGATGTTTTCAAGATCAATCTAGTTGTTATTTATTGTGACAACTAGTCTATTGTCACATCATTCATAATCCTGCTTTTCATGAACGCACAAAGCACATTAATATTGATTGTCATGGATTGTGAGAAAAACATCAACCTATAAGATCATCAAATCAATTAATATATTTTTTACAAAAACCTTAAATCGATCCAGTTTTTGACTGATTGTAAACAAGCTTAAAATGATAAATATACATCATCTAGCTCGAAGGAAAGATATTGACATACTAATTTTATCCAATATATTTAGGGTTTTACAGGAAATCTATTTACCCTTTTGTAAAAAAAGATAGATTTAAGCTCAAAATAAAGATTTCTCTTCCCTCGATTTTCTTTTTCATTTCTCCATGAAAGAGATTCACCTTTATCTATGCCCTTTTTCTTTCTCTTGCAACCTCCGCTTCCTCTTTTGCAATTTATCCTTTTTGCATCTAAAATCCTAAAAAGTGGACAAGGGTTATTTTCGAGAACAACTAAAGATAATATATCATACTTCCTAGACAAAAATTAATTATTTACTAATTAATAATTGAAAATAGTTTGACTATGTTATCCTATTTCATGAACTATGCTTTTAATCTCTTGTTCATACCAATACTAATTGATAACTTCATATTTCTTAAACCTAAGAACTATTTTACTTTATATGCTATATCAATGTATAAATAATTTGCTTTTTCTTGAAACAACATTTAAGAGTCCTAACAGCTCCCATTTCATTTACCATTTCTTTTGTGGTGAATAGAATGGTGAATTGCTATCTCTGCCACACCTCTTCAAATCAGTGTTTCATGTGGAAATTCGTTGTTAGCATCTAAATGATGAAGGAGTGACAATTTCAGTTCAAATAACGAAGGAGTGACAATTTCAGTTTAAATAACTACTGGGACCACAAGTCACTGTCATGATCACTAAATTGATCTTTTGTACTAGTAGAGTCAGGATACCTTCTAGACAAATTCAGAAACAATGCACATCCTAATCAATCTCAAAACGGGTATCTCCTTTCTTGAAGATACTATGTCTCTATCACACACCACATCATTCACAAACATTGATACTGCATCATACCATATATAAACATTCATTCCATTTAATTCAAATTCATCCAATTCATACTCAATAAAACAAGTAATTATAATATCTATTAAAAACATTCAAACTAGCTTCCCTCACCAAATATCATCATTTTAGATAAAATTCTATTTCAATCTAACATTAAAAAACATACAAATTAGCTTCCCTTAACAAATATCATCATTTTAGATAAATTTCTATTTCAAACTAACATAAAAAAAAAACAATTAGATTCCCTTACCCGAATTCACAAATATGTCTCACACATCTTTCATAACATTCACTATTTCAAAGTAAATTAACATTTGTAAAATCATACAATTAGCTTCCCTTACCCGAATTCACACATATATCTCAAACATCATGCATTCAGTATTTCAAAATAAATTAACATTTGTAAAAACATACAATTAATTTCCCTTACCTATATAAAGTAGAAATCCTCCAAAGAGTTCAAAAAACCTAAAATCACAGGCAACCTAACTCTGTTTAAGAATCTAATCGTATACTCTTACTCTACTTGCGTCAGAAATCTAAGGATGATTGTGGCTAGGTTTTTTAACGGACTGAGTCTTGAGATTAGAGATAAAGTGGAACTTCTTCCCTATTGTGACTTTCATGATCTGGTCCAAATGTGTATAAAAGTTGAGCAACAAATTTTGAGAATCAGGAAGAAGTTCTTACTCTAGCTTTTATCCAAGAAAGATTACAAGAGGGAGTGTAAACCCATCAAAGAAAAACCCAGAGAGAACCCTTCTCAAAGCCTAGCCCAAGAAAAATATCAAAAGAAAGATGATCATAATACATCCACTCGCACTAGTGAAATTAAATGTTTTAAGTGTCTAGGCCGAGGTTATGTCAAGGCCCAATGAGTAACACCCCGACTATTATTTAATTATTTATTATTTATTTATAAATTATGAGTAAATTTTTTTAAATAAACTTTTCATAGAGAAGTTATAACTCATGATATCATTTCACAAATATAAACGTATACATCTTTTATAAATATTCGTATTAGAAATGAGTTCACCATAATAGAATTCTACATCATAATGTAGAACTATCTATTTTATATGTTCTAATACATTAGAACTAGGTTCTTCATAAGTGAATCATCCAAAAAATCTTCCAAAGATTCTCTCTTGACAAATTTTACTGAACAGGTTTTGCATCTACTCGTACATATGAAAGAGAAAGATGAAAGGAGTGAGGTCTTCATAAGCCTTAAATATTAATCTTAATAAACTTAACAAACAATGGGGGCCTATAATCACAGCCACAAACAATGATGCATATAACTTGACTCAAAACCACAATAATTACTCTCACTTTACCAAACGTATGGATCCATATACCACCACTTTTGATGACCCACCTAGACATCAAAAGCCTTTTGGGAAGTGCTTAGGTAGTTGAGTATATCTCATCAAAACATTGGTACAACTATAATCATTTTCTCGAGAATTATGGCCATCTGCCAATAAAAGAGATATATATACTCACTACCTAACCTTGACGATGTTGAGTAGGTATCAGATAGTGTCAAGTTCGGCCTATGTACTATCCTAGTACAAGGCGCTACTCTAACTATCTAGATATTCACCTACTTGAATACTTTCTTAAACCCCACCCGGTCCCTGCCTTTCATCCTGCAATTATACCAAACTATGACTTTCCAAAAATAGACATTCATACATTACCCTGGTTTCAACTCTAAAACCCAGGACTCTTTCACCACCAACATATTCATGACATTTTCATCAATCACATAACACAACGACCATCAAGTTATGTCATATATATCTCAATCCATAAATTATACACAACAATCAAACAAATACAACCAGTAAAGCATACAAGTAACTTCTTTGTATCAAATTCATCAAAATACATACTTTTACTTCATTCATATTTATATAAAAATGATATTTAAATTATTACAAAATATAATCAAATAAGGAGTAAAGCAAGAACGTTAAATAAATATAAATCTCATAAAACAGGTGATTAATTTAAATAAAATAAATAGGACGAGTGCGTAACTGGAGATAAAATAAATGAATAAATAAAATAACGATCAGTACGAGACTAGTGATAAAAATAAATGAAATAAATAAAATAAACAGGACTACTACAAAATTAAAGATAAGATAAATAAAATAATCAGCACTAGTGCGAAATTGGAGATAAAATAAATGAAATAAATAAAATAAATAAGACCAGTGTATAACTGGAGATAAAATAAATAAAATAAATGGGACCAGTGCATAACTGGAGATAAAACAAATAAAGTAAACAGGACCAATGCGTAACGAGAGATAAAACAAATAAAATAAACAGGATCAGTGCGTAACTAGAGATAAAACAAATAAAATAAACAAGACCAATGATATAAAATAAATAAAATAATTAGGACCAGTGTGTAACTGAAAATAAAATAAACAGGACTAGTGTGTAATTGTGGAGATAAAAGAAATAAAAAAACAAGGAGAGTAAGATAATATATAGTTCAAGATAGGTTAAAATAACTAAAATGCTAATAAAACAAACATAAATTTATTAAGATTAACATAGATAAAGCTTAACTCCACTCCCCTCTTACCTTTAAATGGAGATACACACATTAGGAATAGAAGTATAAATGTTTTTTTTCCTTTCTTTCTCCTCTCGCTCTCTCTTCTTTCTCTTCTCCTTCTCTCTTTTCCTTCTCTTTTCTCTCTCTTCCTTCTTCTTTCCCTCTCCTTTCTCTCTTCCTTCTAAGGTAACTCTTCTTCTCTTCTCCACCCCTTTATATATACACAAATTTATTAATTATTATTAATTTTAATGAAAATCATGATTACCTTCATTTAATGAAGGAATCTTTTTATTATTAATATTATTATTTATTTATTTTAATAATCATTACATAAAGAAATAATATCTCTTCATCTTTATCATATTTTTTTTATATTTTTTTCTTTCTTATCCTTTTGGAAGATTCTTTTAATTATTTTATTTATTTATTTTTTTCTTTATCGTATCTCCAAATGATGTTTATTCCTTAATCTTTGCACATAATTTTTATTCCTTAATCTTTGCACATAATTTTTATTCCTTAATCTTTGCACACACACGACAATTTCAATTTCTTCTTCTTATTTTTTTGTTTCTATTTCTCATTTTTTTATCTATTAGAATTTAATTATAATTAAATACTTTCCTTTTCTTGTTTTTTTTTAAATTTTATCCGAAATACAAAATACTTTTAAAATGAGAATTTTGTAACATGAATTAAAACTTAAAGTTTTCTAAATCTTATTTTAAGATAAAATAATTAATATATTTATTTGAAAACAAAGATGTTACACAATGTCCCTCAACCCGAGTCTTAGAGGAAGAACAATTTTCATACATGATGTAAAATTTTAGAAAACCCTTGTTCTCTCATCATAAACAACAGGTCGTGCTCTAACTGTCGTATAAATTGCATTGGCTTAATGAAGAGGGTGACATTCATGTTAAAAATCAAGTAAAAGTCAAGCTTTTGTAGGTAATGATGAAGATATTGTTTTATGCGATTTAATGCCCATGGAAGTGTGTCATGTCTTATTAGGCAGATCATGACAATCTGATAAGAAAACCATGTATAACAGTCTGACTAACGTGATAACTTTTACTCATAAAAATAAAAATTTTGTACTTCATCCTTTGAGACCCACTCAGGTATTGGAGGATCATGTTCAGATGAAAAAAAATAGATAGTGAAAAAAAAAGTCCAAAAAGTCCAAACTAAGGCCTTAAAGATGAGTCAGAGGTGTGGGAGCTTGGTGTTATCTCCCACAAGGTCACTTAGAAGGAGAATCATTTTACAAACAAATCTTTAAAACACATTCTTCTCATTGAGCAACCTCGATACCTCCTTCTTTGTAAAGGAACACTCACGTGCACTTCTTCCACTACTCTTGAAGTTACGACTTTGCCTCCTTTAGTTGACAAACTTTTGAAAGAATTTGGTGATGTATTCCCTAGTGAAGGTCTTATTTTAATGGTATAGAACACCAAATAGGTTTTGTTCATCGAGCCAGTCTACCTAATATACTAGCATATAGGACAAATCTTGAAGAAACAAAGGAGATTGAGTCCCAAGTTCAAGAGTTACTGGATAAAGGTTGGGTTCAAAAAACCTAAGCCTTTGTTTCATGCCTATTTTGTTAGTGCCAAAAAAATATAGAAAATGGCGGATGTGTTGCAACTACTGTATAGTCAATAACATCACAATAAAATATAGACACCAAATTATGAGGCTTGATGATATGTTGGATGAATTACATGGGTCCACTATGTTTTCCAAAATTGATTTAAAAAGCGAATATCACCAAATTCAAATAAAAATAGGCGATGAGTGAAAAACTGCTTTTAAAACCAAATTTGGATTATACGACTGCTTGGTGATGCCTTAAACAGACTTCCAGGTAATGATATCTTAAGTTCAATTATACTATTATGTCCTTTAGATTTAAAGAAAATACTATTAATTGGTATATATATCTAAAGGTCACTGAGAATAAGTTTATATTTTTGATTTTGTATATTGATAATATCTTACTAGCTATTAATGATCTTAGTCCATTAACTTTTTCTATTTTTATATTTCTAAAACATCCCTATTTTTTACTATATTAACAATTAGCTCGATTGACTTGCTTCATAAAAGCAAAAAATACCAATAAATAACCAAGAACGAGACAAACAAGTCTTAATACAAAACATTTTCTTGTGAGATAAAAATGGTCATCAAACATATCTATTTAAAAGAGTTTAATCTTAAACAATGTAATTAGTGATCTTCAAGGGATAGAACTAGAGGCAAAATACATGGAGAATAAAAAAAATAGAGTTCATTTAATTATTATATATACAACATAATTAAAATAATAATTTTACAGTATTAATTATATTATTAATCTAGGGAAATATATATGTGTGTACAATTCAAGGTTTTAGAGAGTCTAAAACAAATTAAAAAATGAGACATTTTTTAAATTAATAAATAATTTATTAAAGTTATGATATTTTTATTTAAAATTTATTTTTTGAGTTTCTTTATACAAAATTATCTATTAAATTATCATAACTAATTTTATTTAACATATCTTTTTCAATATACAGTAAGTTAACCCGTTCAATCTTTCTTAAAACATTGTTAATCTTAAATAAGATTTTAATAGTTTTGAAAAATTTCTTTGAGCTAAAACAATTGATACTGAAATTGTTAACATTATTCTATACGTTATATATGTATTTGGAAAAGAATTTATTCTTTTTATACATTTAAGAATGTCAATAGTTTACTTGTACAACAAACAATATTATTTAGTCTTGTAATTTCCTTCTCGTTGACATGAGTTTGAGAATCAAAATTATTATCTTTGTTGATTGTTTTTCTATTATTATTTTTACCTATATTTACATTATTATATTCTTTATTCAACGAGCACTCATTTGTATTTTCTAATTCATTTTTATAAATGTATTCATAGTTCCTTTATCTAATTCAACAAAAAGCCCAACTCTTCTATGTTTTTGAACACAACACTGAATATAACTTAGAAGTCTATAAGATGAGACTAAGTTAAAATAATAAAACCCGATTACCAAGAAAGTAAACTTGATCGTAGTATCTTGTCATGATGTCTCAAGTCTCATTTTGTCTTTCAGTTTTGTTCTTTGACAAGTGTTTAAATTTAATTGATAAATTCTAAATTTCTAATGCTATTTTTTGGATATGCACATATTGTTTTGAAATTAATTAAGCAATAATAAAAATAAAACCATTTTGATATCCATTCATGAATATGACTTTTTCTTGATATTGACGCAGAGCTGGCAAACATCAACACACACAAACTCCAATAATTCTTCAATCTACAACTCCAAGCTTTCAAAATAAAAGATAAACGCATAAATGCATAGTATACGATAAAACAAATTTGGAATTGGATAATGAACTAATGATAATTAAGTCCTTAATTTGAAACAATAATATGGAATAACAAATGAAAGAATCAGATAAAAGAAAAAGGCAAGTGAAAGAGTCACTTAAAGAAATGAGATAAATAGTAAAAGACCGGACGAAGATAAAAATAAATGTCATTAGGAATAATAGAAAGAGAGATAAAAAAATTATAAAACTTTAACTTTAACAATTTCTTGATTATTCAATATATTTTTGAAAGAAAAATATTATTAATTTATTAAAAAAAGTTTTAAAAGTATTATTTATTAAATAATATTTATAATATCAAAGTAAATTTAATAATCAGTTAAAATATTTTAAAAATTTCAATTAAAAATTAATTTTAAATTCAATATTATAATTAAATAATTTTTTATTTTTTAGTTTTTTTAGACCTCAATTCCTTGTTTTAGCTGCTTGGGCTATGTGTATATACAGATAATAAGTTATATTTTCTCTAAACACGACGCTACTCAGTTACTATTTTTAACCTTCTTGTGTAATCCAATTGAACGGTTTTTGCATGTGCATTTTTTTAATAGGTAGGAAACTGTTCTGGAATACCTAATTACTCAGTGTTAGAATATACCTCTGCAATATTAAATTATTTGTTGGAAATTGATTAGCAAGTAAAAGATGAAAATTTTCATTGAACTGCTTTTCTATTGTTACATCTTCTATTTAGTTTTAAATTATTATTATTATTTTTCAAAATGACTGATTTTGCTTATAGTTTTTGGTACATGATAGGAACAAACATCTCTCAGCCTATGGGCAAAACATCCGTCCTAAATCCTTATAAAAATAGGATGATCACAATTGGATGAATGAAGTTCGAGCTGCTTCATCTAGGTGAGCTGTATATTTGAATTCTCTGGTAACTGTTCCACCAATCTTCTTTCTACGACTTTTTCATTTCTTTACTTTTTGGTACTATAACAAATTGTGTTGTGCAGGATATTCTGATCTATTTCTTTATGAATGTGGATAAGTTATGAAGTATAGGATATTAAAAACTTTGTGATTTTTGAAACCTTTAATTTGTTAACTCTTTTGGAATTAAACAGGATGTTCTTGTGGTAGATAAACTGATTCACAAACTTTTGTTAAAAAGAAATTATTGCAAGAGAATGAAGACCACCACTTATTTACTACTTTAATATGAAGAGTCAATATCATTCGAGGAAGAGGAAACTAATCCTTAACATGTCAGGTATACATTCTTTAGGATAATATTTCATTTGTCTTTTTAAACTTATCAATTACTATATGGGATTAAAAACAGTATGATTCATCAAATATCTTATTTTTTTTAATTTTTTTTATTAATTAGAATCCTTACACAATATCAATATAAAAACAAATACGCAATATCAATATGATAACAAAGAGAAGATTGAAATTCTGCAATACAAGCATACAAGCCAAGCAAAGGTGATAATTCTAAGATAAAATACTATATATTGAATCTTTACTTGTAAAATAGGTATAATAGAATAATTAGGTATTAGAAAAACAAAATGTTATATTGTAAATACTTCTTTATCATATATATTATCTTGTATATATTTTAAAATAATGTATTTTATCTTGTATATATTTTAAAATAATTTTTATCATAAATGTTATCTGGTACATAATTTAAAGAACAATAATTTAAAGAACAAAATATCTTGTTAATAATAATGCGTCCTCTTCATTATCTATATCATTTTCCTAACCTAGTAAATCAATTCTTATCTACAAAGTTTAGACAAACTTAAGTGACCTAAACAAATCAAATCAAAATGTGGATTTTGTAAGGATTCAAGTGCACACAGACATGGAGACCGCATTAAAACAAATTTATTAATCAAGTGCCCAGACTTCAAACTCTAGGATTTCCCATTTACAAAGATATGCTTAATTTTACTAGTTTGCCTCTAGTAATTTTGCACACAGATTCTATGACATAGCTTTAGTAACAATTTAGTGATGATTACTATGATTTTCTAACAACAACTTAGTCATGATTTTATGATAAGTTGTGATCTATAAAAAAAATTGTTATGATTTCATGTAATAAATGTGACAAATAATGAGAAAATCTCCAAAATAAAAAAATTAAATTTCTCTTTACAAGTGTGAAGGTGTGATGGTAAAATTCAGAAGTGTAAAGAAAAAATTCTATGTATTAGAAAGTTGTAAGTTCTTTTATTTTAAAGGCAATTCTAAAATTTGTAAGTTCTAAATTTACTAATCATATCGATTTTACTGAAAAAATTTGAGACATGGGATTGCATGACAGTTACAATAGTAACTAATTAATTTTTTAATCATGATTACATCATAGTAAGTGACAAAAAGTATTTCAAACCTAACTGATTAATAATTACAATATATGATAAAACTATGATACACAGTGAAATCTCGTAATCAATTGTGTTAAATGTTTTTTTGGTAAAATCTAAAAGATTAGAGTACTAAACTATTTCAACCATCCTTTTAGTATTTTTGGAAAAATCCCAAGCATATATAATTTATCATACTTAAATTTATGACATATGAACCATGTTGTTAAGACTCACAAAGTGTATTGGCTTAGATTTTGAGTATTTGCGTTTAAGATTTTTTTTTAGATTTTGAGTATTTGCGTTTAAGATTTTTTTTAGTCTTTTTGACTCTTTTCAATTCAAGAGGTTATGATTGGTCTCGAAATTAGAACCATCATCCATTAAATCGAATAAATTTAAGTCTATTTAATAAAAAAATCTCAATAATATTATTAAGAGAAAAAATAAATAAATTTAAGTTACTATAATACAAATTAGGAGATATAGTTAATAATAAATAAGATGGAAAAGTCTAAAATTGAGGAATAAGAGAAAAAAAAGGAATGATGAAGGACAACAAATCTCTAACTAAAAGACCACTGATAATCTTATTTTACTAGAAGTAGAAGAATAAGCATCTAAGAAAATCTACATTAGTTCTTACTAAAGTTGTTACTATTATGTACGTGACTCTCAAATAAATATTTTTTTGTTGACTCAATTCATTCTGATTTGACGACCCAATTAATTCTTATTATAGAAAAATGACTTCATTATCAAGTTACAGTTTTACTAGATTTCCAAAACAGGATTTCCTTTTGAAGGAAAATAAGAAAAGAAAGTAACAATAATGTTTGAAAAAAAAAAAATAAAAACAAGGAAGAGGAGATAAAATAAAAAGTAAAATGAACTTTGACCGGTATGTCACTTATACATTTAACGTGGATTATTTACACATATAGTTATCTAAGATGAAAAAGGAAAATCTTAATAAGGATGAATTCAATTTTTAAAGTTTAATTCTAAATATCTACTGTATTTGATTTTTCGTGTCATTAATTATTATGATTTATTTTTTAAAATTAAATAAATGAGAGGTGAAGGATGTAGCGGGTAGATACTTAATCAAATAAATATATGCGAAGATTATTCTATTCCAGAAAATAAATTCCACACCTATTTATTGCTTCAAAAGTAAACGAAAAGAAATATATATAAGATAAAAGATAAGAGTGTATATATATCATAATGGCGAGATTATCCCTTTCATATCTATATAATTTAGGTTATTATTCTATTTAATCTTTACATTTAAATCAAATTCTATATTAGTAAATATACAAAACATATTTATATACACATAGCATAAATTCAATTTTATTTTACAAAATAGGTGACCCACAATCTTGAATCTTTTATTTGATATAACTTAGATAAATAAATGATATAATGGAATGTTTACCACGATTTTATTGTAAAGTAGGGATAATAGTAGAATAATTAGTTATGAGAGAAACCTTCTTATAATAATTATATCTAATATCTAATGGTAATATAATTAGGGTTATTATTTTATTTAGTTAAGATAAAATATTATGTGTTCGATGTTTTAATTAATTTGTATAGATATTATTTAGATAAATGATAATACAATATTTAGCATACTTAATATAAGGATAATTTTGTAGAATAGTTAGTTACGAGAGAAACGCTCCTATAGTATAAAGATATATATATTATAAACATATGTCTCTATATGCTTCAGTATGATGAAATTGATGTGTTATGTGTGATGACTGAGTTATAGACTTGTATGTAATCATTTTGGTTGAAATGAAACTAGTGTACTCGGGGTTGAAAGGAAACCAAGGTACCATGGTTACATATGTCTCTATATGCTTCAGTATGATGAAATTGATGTGTTATGTGTGATGACTGGGTTATAGACTTGTATGTAATCATTTTGGTTGAAATGAAACCAGTGTACTGAAGATTGAAAGGAAATCAAGGTACCATGATTACACATGCACCTATAAGCTTCAGAATGGTTGAATATAATTGTTGTTATGACTGAATGATGAATGCATTTGCAATCATTTTGATTGAAATGAAATCAGAGTACTGGGGATTGAAAGGAAATCAAGGTACGGTGATTGTAGATGGATCATTATGAGGTTAATGAATTTGGAATAAAGTATGAAAGTTTGTGATTGAATGTTAAACTTAGTTTTATTCGACTTAAGAATTCGTATTTGCATTTGTAAATCTAATCACTTCAATTCTTTTCACTCTTATAAGCTAAAAACATTATTTCGCTAGCTTACCCTTGCTTTTCTTGTTGTTTTGTGAACTGCGATGATTGTACTATGTACATGAGCAGGTGCAGATGCAGGTTTAGGAGCACCTTAAAGATGATATACTTTTAAATCGATCTCCTTTTGTCTTGTATATATGTTTTTGTTGTAGTTAAAGACTTTATAACATTGAGATAGTTTTCCTTTTGTCATGAGAATAGTTATACATAACTCTGATGTATCTGAACACTTTTTGTAGTCCCTTAAACCTTAAATGTATGTTAATACTTGGTAACAGACAAAAGTTATAGAATTTTTGGGCTGTTACCAGAAACCCTCTAACAATAATTATATCTAATGGTATACCTTTGATATAATTAGGGTTATTATTTTATTTGGTTAATATTAAATATTACATGTTCGATGTTTTAATTAATTTGTATAGATATTATTTAGACAAATGATAATACAATATTTAACATACTTAATATAAGTATAATTTTGTAGAATAGTTAGTTACGAGAGAAACGCTCCTATAGCATAAAGATATATATATATATTATAAAGATAAATTATTTTTTTTAATTTATTAATCACAAAATGATGAGATAATAGTAAAATTGTATTGAGATAAAATGATTCCTTATAATAAATATTATCTTATAATATTATCTT